>JAEEGK010018220.1_pt1 | contig 15213 bp, 13 predicted proteins | sample 8958771 | NCBI WGS metagenome assembly JAEEGK01 (sample SAMN16246547, study PRJNA631951) | gut metagenome | biome: gut microbiome; feature: rumen; material: SC-attached | host: Bos | place: Iran: Karaj | collected 2018-10 | reverse complement strand
GTACTTAAACAAGATCACCTTCAAAGACGACAAGGCCTATGTCCAGATGAACTTCATGGACGCTGTCGCAGAGTTTGAAGTCACCTACCAGCTCGACGAGAAGAACGGTGTCATCATCCTCGGCGCAGGCAAGGCACAAAACGGCACAGTCGTCTTCAACAGCGGCGCAGTCCTCACCCCCGACGAATACTGGCAGACCCTCACCATAAACGGCATGGAGAAAGCCTTCGTCCTTGAAGGCTACGCCTGTCCCCAGTTTTTCGAAGACGGCACCAACTTCATCGCCACCCAGATAGACGCCCTCTCCTCGGGCAACTAAACCAAAATAAAAACGGAGGCTCAGCTGAGCCTCCGTTATTTTTTTATGCTCTGTCTTTAATCTCTTTCGTAATCTTCTCTACGAAAGCCTCAAAGGACATTGTTTCGGTTTCGCCTGTGTCACGGCTTCTGACGGCTACCGTGTTCGCTTCGGACTCCTGAGGGCCGAGGACGAGCATATAAGGTACGCGGTCAACCTGCTGAGCCTCACGGATCTTGTAGCCGACCTTCTCGTTTCTGTCGTCGAGTTCAACTCTTATGCCGAGGTCCATGAGTTTCTCATAGATGGCCTTTGAGTAGTCGAGAGTCTTGTCTGATACGGGAAGGACCTTGACCTGGAGCGGCGCAAGCCATACGGGGAACTTGCCCTTGGTCTCCTCGATGAGGTAGGCCATAAAACGGTCAAGTGAACCGAGGATTGCGCGGTGGAGAACAACAGGAGTCTTCTCCGTACCGTCCTTGTCAACGTAGGTGAGTTCAAACTTCGCCGGAAGGCAGAAGTCAAGCTGACATGTGGAGAGTGTGTACTCGCCGCCGACTGCCGGCTTGACGTTTACGTCGAGCTTCGGTCCGTAGAAGGCGGCCTCGCCAATCTCCTCCGTGAAGTCGAGACCGAGGTCTATCATTACTTCGCGGAGAGCGGACTCGGCCTTCTCCCACATCTCGTCATCCGGATGGTACTTCTGTGTATCTGCGGGATCTCTCAAGGAGAGAACGCAGCGGTAATCAGTAATCTTGAAGTCTCTGTATGCCTCGAAGATGAGGTCGCATACTGCGGAGACTTCATCTTTAATCTGCTCGGGTGTTACGAAGAGGTGCGCGTCATTCTGGCAGAAGTGACGCGCGCGCTCAATACCCTTGAGTGTGCCTGAGGCCTCAAAACGGAAGTCGTGGGCAATCTCGCCTATTCTCAGGGGAAGGTCACGGTATGAGTGAGGCTTGTTGGCATATATGCGCATGTGGTGCGGGCAGTTCATGGGACGAAGGACAAATGCCTCACCCTCAACTTCCATTGCGGGGAACATATTCTCCTTGTAGTGGTCCCAGTGACCCGAGGTCTTGTAGAGGTCCACTGTACCGACACAGGGTGTCATGACATGCTGATAGTCAAGTCTGCGCTCCTTCTCCTTGATGTACTCCTCAAGCTCCTGCCAGAGTGTATAGCCTTTGGGAAGGAACATCGGAAGGCCGCGGCCGACAAGGTTGTCGGTCATGAAGAGGCCCATCTCCCTGCCTATCTTTCTGTGGTCGCGCTGCTCAGCCTCTGCAAGCTCCTGAAGATACTTCTCAAGTTCCTCCTGGGTTGCAAAAGCAGTACCGTTTACACGGGTGAGCATCTTATTGTTCTTGTCAGCCTTCCAGTATGCGCCGGACTGTCCGGTGATCTTGAAAGCCTTGAGCGCTTTTGTGTATGTGAGATGAGGGCCGGTGCACATGTCAATGTACTCGCCCTGCTGATAGAAGCTTATTACGGCATCCTCGGGAAGGTCGCCTATGTGCTCAACCTTGTATGACTCCTTGCGGTCCTCCATGAGCTTTATTGCCTCTTCTCTCGGAAGAATGAAGGACTTGATGGGAAGGTTCTCCTTTACGATCTTCTTCATCTCAGCCTCAATGGCCTGAAGGTCCTCGTCGGTGAGTTTGGTGTCACCGAGGTCTACATCGTAATAAAAACCTCTCTCGTTTGCGGGTCCGTACGCAAAGTCAGCGTGCGGCCAGAGGCGCTTTATGGCCTGTGCCATTATGTGAGCGGCAGTGTGACGGATGACGTGGAGCTGTTCCTCCTCGGGGCATTCAGCCACATGTCCGTCGTTGTAAATTACTTTCATTGTCGTAAATCCCCTTGAAATTAAGTCAAAGAGAATTTTACAACCTTAGTAATATAAAGTCAATTTATTCTTTTTTATAATTATTAATACAGTGAGCACGATTGACTCAGCAGCGGTGATAATCAGGAGCTTCGCGTTTGCGGAAAGTTCGTCCGCCGTGTCCGGTCCGTAATATGCGCGCTCAATTGCACGCTTGCTCTCGTCCGGTCTGTTGATTATCTCGTTATTCTCACAGATTTCAATTTCACAGACCGGGTCAGAGACCGCCGGCGCGAAATCGAATGCGTACTCCTTTTCGTCTTTTACATAGCCGGCGGCGGTCTCAAGTTCTCTGATGTAGTACTTAAAGCCGTACGGCAGGTCAGCTGTCATCCGGCAGCTGCCGTCCTCACCCGGACGGATTATCTCAAGGAGCGAGCCTGCGGGCAGCCCCTCAATCTCCTCACCGGCAAACACGCCGAAGACCACCTGCTTATACAGTGTCGGCAGGAGTTCGGGCATAGTATCCGCCATAGTCTTTGTGAAGACGAGATTTGCCCTGATTCTGTCATTCTCAAGAGTCACTTCACAGTCATCGCTGAAAAGGCAGACTTCAGTGGTCTTTTCGTTCAGGGCATATCCTTTCGGAGCACCTATTTCTTTAGCATAGTAGACGCCCTCAAAGAGGTCCTTTGTAAATACGGGACCTTCCCTGTTTGTGACTACCGAATCGACAAGTTCATCCTTCTGAAAACGCCTTGTACCGTCAGATGTGTAGATGTCCTCTCCGGCAAAGATTCCGACCACACAGCCCGAGAGATACTGTTCCTCGTATTCGGGTTTGAAGACGGTTCTGTCACCGTCCTTTGACTCTGTAAACCCGGTCAGGACCTCACCCTTCTTGTACAGCGAGAATCTGCGCATGAGATTCTCGTCCTCAAAGGTCTCCTCAATCACCTGTCCCTCCTCGGTAATCGAGAAATCATAGCGTTTTTCGGAGAGCAGATATCCTGCGGGCGCGAGGCTTTCAAAGACATAGTAGTTGCCGTAGAGGAGGTCGTTGAAAACGGCTTCGCCGTTTTCGTTTGCGACCTCGGTGGCAATGTGATTGTCATTCTCATCATATACCTCAAACTGAGCGCCCGGTACGGCCTTACCCGTGCCCGCGTCAATCTTCCTGATTATGAGGTCGCCTTTTTTCACGACATTTCCGAAGGCGGCCACAACAGTCTGTCCGCTCTGTACCGTGACTGTCTTCGGTGCCTGATCGACATACCTGTCAGGCACCTGCTCAGTCACCGTGTATGAGCCGACAGGAATATTGTTCAGCACTGCGACGCCTGAGGAATCCGTCGTAAGGACGGTGTTTATACCCTGCCCCGTAACATTGAACTTAATGCCCGAGACCACTCCGTCGCTCGAGCGTTTCTGAACCTTAAGCGCGCCGTTTAAGGCATAGACCTTGTAGGTGTAAGAGACGGGCACCTGCCTCTGTCCCGTGACCATGGTCTGTCCTTCCGGTGTGGCGGAGAGTACGAGCATGCTCTGCGATGTAGCCGGCTGTGCTTTTTTGGTCAGCGTAAGATTTGCTCCGTTGACATATCTGTTTGACGTAAGAGTCAGGGTGTTGCCGCTGACAGATGCCGTCACTCCGCTGTCGGCGGTGACATTGTATGTTGATAAGACACCGTTGGTGTCAGTCAGGGTTTTCGTATACTTACCGCTTGCCGAGTCATACGCCAGTTCAATTCTCGATGAGGCAAAGCTCGGCTGTTTCTCATGGTTGTAGATTTTCGCAACTAGGTTGTTATAAGCGGTTATGCCTCCCGGGCTGACCGCAATTATGTTGTAGAAAAAGTTCTGCGGAAGACTGACCGTACCGCTCTCTCCGCCGTAGCTGTATGAGTAGTTTACGGCCTGTCTCGCGTTGTTTGTCACGGAGTTTCTGACTCCCGTCTGAAACTCCCAGATAAGAATCTGCGTCGCGGCATAGCTGTCCGCTGCGGTGGGTCCGTTTTGGACCTTCGGGAAACCGTAGAGAGTCGCGAGCATTACACCCTTGCGCTGAGCCTCCGACATGCGTGACCAGGCACGGTTTCCCCCGGCGCTTTCAGCGGCGGCACCGTAGCGGTCAGCAGCCGCGTACGCCTCAACATCAAACTCCATACAGTATGCCCAGATTGTGTTTCCGTCCGAGCCGTGGCGCGGCTCTCCCAGCGAATAGTAGTCCGCCGTCACATACCCCATGTGTATGTTGGCCGTATGGCCATTGTGAAATGTGTAGTTGTATGACGGCGAAGCCATGCTCTTCTCAGGTCCCGCCGCGCCCGGATTGCAGTAGTCGTCCATATTGACGATTACCCTCTCTCCGGCTGTCACGTCGGCGCTGTCCTTCCAGTCCGCATTGGCGACAACGCCGATCGACGCGAATATGGTGATAATGAAAAGAAACGACAGAAGTCGTTTCTTTATTTTTCTGTTCTTCAAGCCTTCCTCCTCCTTTTTTTATGAGAAGGTGGCTGCAAACGTGTGATTGGGAATTGATTGATTAGGGGTTATCAGTCATGGAAAAGAAATGGTTTTTGCAGCCACCTTTCATACTGCTATCCGGCAAACTCAATATTGGTTGCCTTGATTCTGAAATGGTAGCGGTTATTACCGTCCTTATCCTTATAGGCCTCATTTTCAAAAGAGCCCGAGACTACAATCTTCTGTCCCTTTTTCACATAGTTTTCAACGAACTTTGCAAGTGTGTCCCAGCAGGTGACATCGAAGAATTCCGCATTCTCCTTGTCACGGTCATTGTTTGCCAATGTAAACTCAGCGACCTTGGTTTTCTTCTCGGTCACTTCTCTGATTTCGGGGTCTCTTGTGAGACGTCCGCTCAAGATAATGCTTCTCATGTTTTTCCTCCTTGAAAAAAATAAGAGGCGGCCTTAAAACCGCCTCTTTATATAATGTCGAAAAAGCATGAGAATCGGACGCGCCGTGTACGAAATGCAGGGTTTTCCGTACGAACGGTATGTTATCTGTCCCATTTCTCGCAAAGCGCGATAATCTGATCCGCAAACTTTGCGAGGTCCTTGTTGGCTCCTCCCTCGTTGTGCTGAATGGTCTGGATGAGTCTCTGACCTGCGAGGAAGAGTCTGCCGTAAGGGCTGTTTGCTTTAAATACCGGAGCCGCTCCGGGTTTCTTCTCGATCTTTGTCCTGTTGCCCTCTGAGATTATCTTGTTTGAGATAAGATCAACCACACAGTAGGGGTAAGGAGCATATGCGTTGAGCCCGAATTCATTGCGGAGCTTTGAGGTGTAGGCCTCACATACATCGTCATCACCGTGGCAGACAAATACCTGCTGGGGTGAGAATTCAAAGGCTGAAATCCATTTTGTAAGACCGTTTATGTCAGCATGTCCGGACATACCGGCGAGCTTTACGACCTCCGCTAAGACCTCAATCTCCTCACCGAATATCTTGACTGTCGTGGCACCGTCCACGAGGGCTCGGCCGAGCGTGCCCACAGCCTGGTAGCCGACAAAGAGAATCGTACACTCGGGTCTCCACAGATTATGCTTTAAGTGGTGCTTTATACGGCCGGCCTCGCACATGCCCGAAGCCGAGATTATAACCTTGGGGTCGAGGTCGTAGTTTACGGCCTTCGACTCCTCTGAGGATACCGCCAGACGAAGTCCCGAAACCTCTATCGGGTTCTTGCCCTGTGAGATGAGTTCCAGCGCTTCCTGGTCTAAGTACATCTTGTCGCAGTTGCTGTAGATGTTCGTGGCCTCAATGGCCAGGGGGCTGTCTATGTAAATCTTGAAATCGCCGTGTCCGGTGACCAGTCCGCGCTCCTTTATCTGCCTGATAAAGTAGAGCATCTCCTGTGTGCGTCCGACCGCAAATGACGGTATTACGACATTTCCGCCGCGGTCGAAAGTGCGCTGGATGATGCTCGCGAGCGAAGCTGCATAGTCAGGCTTCGCACCATGTGCCCTGTCACCGTAGGTGGATTCAGTTATGACATAATCAGCACGGGTGATGTAGGTCGGATCCTTTATGAGAGGCTGATCGGTATTTCCGATATCGCCTGAGAATACAAGCTTCTTTGAGATTCCGTTCTCTGTCAGGAAAACCTCTATTGAAGATGAACCCAAAAGGTGTCCGGCGTCAATGAACCTTATCTGGATACCGTCAGCTACATCTATAAGTTCATTGTATGAGTGTGATTCAAAGCAGTGCAAAGCGGCGATTGCGTCCTCAATGGTATAGAGAGGCAGAACCTCCTCCTTACCCGCGCGCTTTGCCTTGACATTTTTCCACTCCGCTTCGAACTCCTGGATGTGGGCGGAGTCGCGGAGCATTATCGTACACAGGTTATATGTCGCCTGGGTACAAAAAACCGTCCCGTTAAACCCCTGCGCTGCAAGCAGCGGGAGTTTACCGGAATGGTCAATGTGAGCGTGCGTTAAAAAGACGTAGTCTATCTCGCTGGCGCCGACCGGAAGTTCTCCGGATTCATAGATGTCGGCGCCCTGTTCGAGACCGTAGTCCACGAGCATCTTCTTGCCGCACGCTTCAATATAGTAGCAGCTGCCCGTGACTTCATGGGCTGCGCCGCAGAAAGTGAGTTTCACTTAAAAATCACCACTTATAGTAATAATACACTCATATTATACTACATATGGTGGCTACAATAAAGAGAAATCTGCTAAAAGGTCAGATTGTAAAGTAATTATACTTTACAGATTCTCTTCTGAGAAGAAATAACGCACTCTTCCGGCACTGCGTTTGCCGTACTGAATGGCCTGTGTAGGGCATCCGTTGATGCATGCGGTACACTGCGCGCAATTGCCGTTCCAGGTGGGTTTTCCGTCGACAAGCTTGATATTTCCGACGGGGCATCTGCTCTCGCAGGCGCCGCAGGAAACGCATTTTCCGGCATCAACGGAAAACGGCTTGTCACTTGTGGCGAACTTCATAAACATCGGGTGAACAACCTTTGTAAGAACAACCGGAGCGAAGCCGCGGGTTACATCGGAGTATTTCTCACCGTTCTTTATCTTCTCAATGAAGTTTGTGAGTTTGGGTGTGGCGGCGGCAAACATTCTCTTCGCGTCCTCTTTTGTGTCGCAGTCGCCGAGCTGAATACAGTTGTTCGGCAGTGCGAGTGAGATTGCGGCCGCAATCGGATGGCCTAAAAGTTTTGCCGCCTGCTTGTCGAGTATACCGCAGTTTGCGCCGCATACCGCAACAAGGTAGACGTACTGATCCTTTGAAAACTTCGCAGCTTTCAGAAAATCAGCAACCGGTCCGGGAACACCCCATGCGTATGTGGGAGTGACTATTCCAATGCACTTGTCATCGCTTCCCTGCGATGTGGGAATCATCTCAATCTTATCGCCGAGTTCATCGGCAAGTCTCTCGGCAACCCACTTCGAGTTGCCTGTACCTGAAAAACAGTAAATCATAAGCTTTTCCTTTCGGTTTAATCATCAAGCATGTCGAGGATATTGAGTTCATCCACCCAATCTGCCTCTTCGTCGAACATGGGCTCATCAAACAGATGCTGTACGTTACCGTCCTCATCGCGGAAGGTACCGTTCTCATCCGGTTCACCCATAGCTTTGCTTAACCAGTTTAAAATACCCATAAATCACACCTCTTTGGCGATTTATTCAAACTTAGCCGCAGCCTTTTTGAGATTCTCAATAATGGGAAGCTGCTGAGGGCAGGCGTTTTCGCACTGGCCGCAGCCGATACAGTCTGAGGCTTTGCCGCCTTCTGCCGTAGCCTTCTTGTACGCTTCGGCGTCATTTGCGTTCATGGCGGCAAAGATTTCCGGAATGTTGATCTGCTGCGGGCAGCCCTCTACGCAGTAGCAGCAGGCTGTGCAGGGAATTGCATCGTCATTCTCAATAATCTGACGCGCCACCTTTATAATCCTCTGCTCATCTTCAGTCAGGGGCTTAAAATCCTTCATGAAGGAGAGGTTATCCTTCATCTGCTCAACGGTTGACATGCCTGAGAGTACTGACAGGATACCGTCAAGAGATGCGACATATCGGATTGCCCAGGAGGCGTATGAAGCGCCCGGATTTGCCTCGTCGAAGAGTTCCTTTACCTTCTTCGGAGGGTTGGCGAGTGTGCCGCCCTTCACGGGTTCCATGACAACTATCGGAACGTTGTGCTTTCTGGCAACCTCGTAGTTCTCTCTTGAGCAGACCTTCGGGTTCTCCCAGTCTGCATAGTTGATCTGAAGCTGTACAAAGTCAACCTCGGGATGAGCCGTAAGAAGCTCTTCAAGAAGGTCGGGAGTGTCGTGGAATGAGAATCCCACATGCTTGATAAGGCCCTGCTCCTTCTTCTCATTTACGAAATCCCAGAGATTGAAGTTCTCGTACTTATCTGCGTTCTTCTTTGAGAGCGCGTGCAGAAGATAGTAGTCAAAATATCCCGCACCCGTACGCTCAAGGCTGGTCTCGAACTCTCTCTTCGCGAGTTTCTCAGTCGGAGCCACAAGAGTATTGAGCTTTGTGGCAAGTGTGTATGACTCGCGCGGATAGCGCTCAACAAGAGCCTTCCTGATGGCTGTCTCCGAACCCGGATAGACAAATGCCGTGTCAAAATAAGTAAAGCCGGCCTCCATAAAGAGGTCTACCATTTCTTTCGTTTTCTCCACATTGATAATGGGGCCCACCTTCGGAAGTCTCATGAGACCGAAGCCGAGTTTCTTGTTTCCCGTAGTATCAATTGCCATATAACCACCTTTTTCCTTTGCAGGGTTTATAACTTACCGATGTATTATACCATAAAAATTAAGTTGTGCAAAATATAATTCTGCAAATAAAAAGGGAGTCCCGTATGGGACTCCCGTGGCGCGCTGGAAGGGACTCGAACCCCCGACCTTTTGGTTCGTAGCCAAACACTCTATCCAGCTGAGCTACCAGCGCACAAGCGGTTTTTGCCGCTCGAATAATATAACACAAGAGAGGTTAAAATGCAAACCTTTTTTGTGATTATTATTTCTTTTTCAGGCGGGTGACAAGGTCTTCGTCCGGAGTGACGTAGATGGTCCAGTTTTCGTGGAAGATTACCTTGCCGGGTTTGGCGCCTGCGGGCTTCTTCAGGTTCTTGACCAGGGTGTAGTCAACGGGTATCTGTTTTGCGGCGGAATCGCCTGCGGTGCTGTGGAAGGCAGCTATTACGGCGGCCTCCTCTATTGCCCTGTCGGAGACCTCTCCGTTCTTGTTCTCGATTATGACATGTGAGCCCGGTATGTTCTTCGTGTGGAGCCACATGTCAAGCTTGTTTGCCTGCTTCATCGAGAGTTTGTCGTTCTGCAGGTTGTTTCTGCCGACAAGTACCCTGAAACCGTCAGAGGTTTCATATTCAATCGGAGGCAGGCCCTGAGGCGTCTTCTGATTCTGAGCCTTCTTTGAGATTTTGCCCTTTGCGTCAAACTTGTTCTTGACGAGGCCCTGGTCTATGAGTTCCTGTCTTATCTGGGCTATGTCCTTTTCACCCTCTGCCCTTGAGAGAGTGTCGAGGACGGAGTCAATGTACTCAAGGTCCTCCATTCCCTGCTTTATCTGCTCGGTCAGTTTCTTCTCAGCGGTATAGGTCTTCTTGTAGTCCTTGAAATACTTCTGGGAGTTCTGGGCCGGCGAGAGGGCCGGGTCGGCCTTTATGCGGATTATATTGTTGTTATCATAGTAGTTCTCGAGATCATAGTGGGAAGCACCCTTCTCGAGCCGGTAGAGATTTGCGTTGATTAGCTCCGCGGAGATGCGCAGCGTCTCGCGGTCAGCGCAGGCGTCGAGCTCTGTTTTCTGAATGTCGAGTTTCCTGACAATACGCTCTTTCGCATTCTGCAGGACCTTGCGCAGATCATAGGTGCGGTGCGCGAGACGCTCCCTTGACTCACGGATTTCGTAGTAGTCATCAAGGAGTGCGGACGCACTGTCGTACTCTTCTGTTTTGGCAGCATTGCCGTATTGGGTAATCGGCATGTATGAGAAATCAAACGGCTTGTCGTCCTCATCTCTTAAGAGACAGTAACCGTCACTGCCGTTTTCATATTTTCTGAGTGTCTCTATCGCCTTGTCGGCATTGGTCTGTGCAAGTTCCCTCGCGACAACCGGTGAGAGGCCCATGATTGTGGACATATAGGCCTTGTCGTCAGCACCGCGGGCGAGAAGCTGTGCCTTTATGTCCTTCTCATCCGCCTCGAACACATTGTACTTGTCCTGCGCTGGAGGGAGTTCGTACTTCCCATTCGGCAGGATGAGTCTCTTACTCGACTTTGTGTAATCGACACGCTTTAAGGCATCAATTATATTCTGTTCGCCGTCAATTAAGATGACATTGCTGTACTGCGCCATTATCTCGCAGACGAGAGTCAGTTTTTCCTTCTCGCCCATCTCGTTTGTTGCGAGAAAGTCAAGATAGAGAATACGGTCGCAGCCCTCCTGACGCACGCCGGTGACGGCAGCGCCGCCGAGCCGCTTGCGAAGCAGCATGCAGAGCATGGGCGGCGAGGCGGGATTCTCATAGGCGTGCTCAGTAAAAGAAACACGCGGGGAATTTGCCCTGGCACAGAGAAGAAGTTTCTTTGTGCCCTGCCCGCGTGTCCGGAGTGTGATTATGAGCTCCTCTTTTGAGGGTTCGAAAACCTTGTCCACTCTGGCATCGATTATCGCGTTTTCAAGCTCTGCTCTTATACAGTTTAAAAAGATTCCGTCAAGGGACACGGTTTTCTCACCTCTTTTCGTTTATTTCTCTTTAATTAACCTATATACTCCACAGTCGGCTCTTCTATGTATCTGCACTCGAGTGTGGGAAATTCCTGAAGAATGAAGTTCATGAGAACGGGCATGCTGATAGTCTCGGTCTCATAGTGGCCGGCAGCGAGAAGACTTATGTCCTCGAGTTTCGCATCAACGAAGTCGTGGTGCTTGACCTCTCCGGTGAGGAGGGCATCAACATTATGTCCTATGAGGCTCGGCCAGAAGCTTCCGCCCGCTCCGCCGCAGACAGCGACAGTGCAGAGTTCCTTGTCGGGCAGGGACACGGAGACAACCGTGCCCAGGGCCTCTGAGGCGAGCTCTGCGAGGTCTCTCGCAGTCATGGCAGTCGGCAGGTCACCTACATATACCATGGCCTCTTCGCCCGTTTCAGCGAGTCTCCTGATATTTTCAAGTCCGAGCAGTACGGCAAGTATATTGGAGACGCCGCCCTCCGCGCTATCCCAGTTTGTGTGCGCGCAGATTACGGTGAGTTTCTTTCTTATCGCCTTTGCGACAATTGATTTTGTCGGCACGAACATGAGCGAATCGAAGATTACGGGGTGATGGCTTATTATGAGTTCCGCGCCGAAATCAACCGCCTCGGCAATCGCCTTCTCGGTGACGTCCAGGCAGAAAAGTACCTTTGTGACCTCGCGGCTTCTGTCGCCTACGAGGAGTCCTGCGTTGTCAAACTCGGACTGTGTGTCAAAGGGTGCTATCTGGTCAATGAAATCATAAATCTGTCCCGCAGTAATCATTTTGCCGCCTCCAGAATTTCATCCATGAGTTGTTTTAAATCGTCTCTTCTCGTCGCCTTGTACCTGGTACTGAGACGGGAAGCAATCTGCTGCATATATTTTGCCTTATGCATGCTTGTGCTTTCGGGAAGTCTGCCTATAAAGCAGTCAAGTTCGCTGTGCTCTGTGACATTTCCCGTATATGTCACTTCCATTGCGAGATAGTAGCGGAGTCTGTCCTTCACTACATCTTCACGAAGGATTTCATAGCCGTTTTCATAGAGGAACTTTCTCAGGTCCTCGGCATGTGTCTGAGGCTGGAACACGAAGTGGTTTCCGGGCACTTTTACCCAGGGAGAGGCCTCAAGTATGCTTGCGATGAGCTCACCGCCCATGCCGGCAATACAGAAATCCGTAAAATCGTGCGGTATATCTTTAAGACCGTCTGAGAGTACGGGTGTGACCTTATCAGACAGTCCGCTCTTTCCTATTGTTTTCTTCGCGTTCTCCAGGGGGCCGACTTTTACATCGCTCGCGACCGCACATGGAATAATATCGTTCTCAACAAGGAAAACCGGAAGGTACGCGTGATCCGTTCCGATATCCGCCAGCGGTATGCCGGGCCTTATGAGGCCTGCAACCATGCGGAGTCTCATATCAAGTTTCATTATTACACCATAAAGGGTGAAGGCGTTTTCCGTCTTCACCCTTCCTTTTTGATTATGCGTTTATCTTGCTGAGAAGATCGTTTACGTCAACACCGTGAACCATGCAGGCTTCCTCAAGTGTCTCACCGCGTGATGCGGGGCAACCGAGGCAATGCATGCCCATTTCAAAAAGGTAAGGTGCTACATCGGGCTGTGCGTCAAGGATTTCTCCTATAAGCATATCTTTTTTAATTTCCATAGTTAAAACTCCTTTGCTGATATCAATGGTGATTATACACTAATTCTTCAGGCTCTGCAACGGGGCAGGAATTCTTCCGCCGCGTGAGATGAACTTTTCGGGGGAAGAGGTATTAACCGACATGACGGGGCCGGAACCTAAAAGTCCTCCGAATTCAAGTTCGTCGCCGACATTCTTTCCGATTGCCGGGATTACCCTTACCGCGGTGGTCTTGGAATTGACCATGCCTATTGCGGCCTCATCCGCGATTATCGCGGATATGACAGCGGGTGTGGTGTCGCCGGGGATGACTATCATGTCAAGACCCACAGAGCACACCGCTGTCATAGCTTCAAGCTTTTCAATCTTGAGGCAGCCTGTCTTTGCCGCTGCTATCATGCCGGCATCTTCAGATACCGGTATGAAGGCGCCTGAGAGTCCGCCTACAGAGCTTGAAGCCATGACGCCGCCCTTCTTGACGGCATCGTTTAAGAGTGCGAGGCAGGCCGTCGTGCCGGCGCAGCCGCACTGCTCGAGGCCCATCTCCTCGAGCACCTGGGCGACGGAGTCGCCGACGGCCGGAGTCGGGGCCAATGAGAGGTCGACGATGCCGAACGGCACGTCGAGGCGCTCAGCCGCCTCATTGGCGACAAGCTGACCTACCCTCGTGATTTTGAAAGCCGTGCGCTTTACCATCTCCGCAATCTCGGTTATGTTTGCGTCGGGAATCTTCGATATTGCCGCACGTACAACACCGGGGCCCGAAACGCCCACGTTTATGACGCAATCCGGCTCGCCCGCTCCGTGAAAAGCGCCGGCCATGAAAGGATTGTCCTCGGGGGCATTGCAGAACACCACGAGTTTTGCGGGTCCTATACAGTTTTTGTATGCCGTGACTTCGGCAGACTGTTTTACTATCTCACCCATGAGCGCGACAGCGTCCATGTTGATACCTGTCTTGGTTGAGCCGATATTGACGCTGGAGCATATATGATCCGTTATGTCGAGCGCTTCCGGGATACTGCGAATCAAGGCCTCGTCACCGGGGCCGAAGCCCTTCTGTACAAGGGCGGAGTATCCGCCGAGGAAGTTTACGCCTATCGTGTTTACGGCTCTCTCCAAAGTCTTTGCGTAGAGCAGAGGATCTCCGCCGGAGGCCGCAAGGACCATTGAAATCGGGGTTACGGACACCCTCTTGTTGATGATGGGTATACCGTATTTCTTTTCTATTTTTTCTCCTGTGGATACAAGGTTCTCCGCCTTGCGGACAATCTTCTCATACACCTTGTCACAGGCCTTGTTTATGTCGGAATCGCAGCAGTCGAGAAGTGAGATACCCATGGTTATCGTACGGATATCCAGGTTCTCGTTCTCAATCATCTGAACGGTTTCCAGTACATCACGAATTTCAAGCATCGTCTTCTCCTCAGATTCTGTGCATTGAATTAAAGATATCTTCGTGCATAACTCTTATGTCGAGACCCATCGTCTTGCCCTGCTCGCTCAGGAGTTCGGAGAACTCGCCGAAGTTTATGTCGAGCTTGTCGGTCTCAACGAGCATTACCATGCAGAATAAATCTTCAAAGATATTCTGTGAAACCGCCGTTATGTTTACGTTATGTTCAGCGCAGAGTGTGGATACCTTTGCACAGATACCCACCTGATCCTGACCGATTACGGTTATTATCGCGCGCATTTTCATCTCATGTTCCTCCTCAGGCTCCGATATACGGTGCCGGATTTACTTTTGTACCGTTGATTCTGACCTCGAAGTGGCAGTGAGGTCCGGTCGAGTTACCTGTTGAACCGACCTTGCCCAGCGGCTGACCGCCGCTTACATACTGTCCGACGCTTACGCAGATGGAACCGTAGAGCATGTGGCCGTAGAGAGTTGCCATGCCGTTGCCGTGGTCAATCATTACGTGACAGCCGTAACCTACATTGCCGTTTGAGGCGACAGTTACGGTACCGCTTGCGGCAGCGACTATCGTGTAGCCCGCAATACCGTTTGAAATATCCATACCGCCGTGGAACGAGCCCCATCTCGGGCCGTAGCCGGAGGATACGGTGTAGACGCCGGCAACCGGCCAGATGAGTTTGCCGTAGCCGCGGATATATGTGCTCGGCGTGTATGCGCCGTATGATGTCTTCTGAACGACAACAGCCTTTGTACCGACGAGTATCTTCTCATCCTGAGGCTGACGTACGGTTGTGCGGTTGACCTCCTGCGTGCTTACCTGCTGTCCGTCAACATAGGTTACGAGGTAGGTTACCTGGTCGATACCGACGCGGCCCTTCTGCGTGGTCTTCGTCGTGCCCTTGTAGTACTTGTCGCTGTTTGTCTTGATGGTCTGGTACGGCGTCTCAACATTCTGAACAACCGTCTTTACGACCTTCATGGTGATGTAGTTGACCTCGCCCGCAACAAGGACGTCGTCACCTACGTGAATCTCTTTTGCAAGTTCGGGGTTGAGCTCTATGAGTTCGGTTACGCTCAGGCCGTTTGAGTAGGCGATCTTCGAAAGCGTATCGCCCTCAACAACCGTGTAGTGCTTCTCCTGATAACGCGTCTTGGTCAGCGCATCAGCGAGCTGCTGTGAGTCCCAGATTGTGTCGGAGTTGTTGGCGTAGATGCCCTGTACGAACTGGACGTCCTGTACGAATCCGACGACATCCGTCT
>JAEEGK010018218.1_pt1 | contig 15214 bp, 5 predicted proteins | sample 8958771 | NCBI WGS metagenome assembly JAEEGK01 (sample SAMN16246547, study PRJNA631951) | gut metagenome | biome: gut microbiome; feature: rumen; material: SC-attached | host: Bos | place: Iran: Karaj | collected 2018-10 | reverse complement strand
CCCAATCCCCAATCCCCAATCCCCAATCCCCAATCCCCACTATTTTTTTAAATAAATATAATAAAATACTTTATTTAAAAAAATTTTAAATTAATTTTTTATAAAAATATTTATTTAATAATCTTATTAAAAAATAAAAATAAAATAAAATAAAAAAATTAAAAATAAAAATGAAAAAACCCAATTCATTAAATCAAATTCAAAATGAAAATTATAAAAACAGAAATCCTAAATCAAATTCTCATACACCAAAAAACAATAATATCAGTCATTTAGATTTAATTCCTCTACCTAAAAATTATTCTTCAAATATTCAAAATATTTTTAATAATATTTACAATGATGATTTTGTTCTGTTAATAAATCAATTATCAACTTCTATTAAAACATATTATCATTTAAATAATCAAAATATTAATAATATGAAAGAATTATTAAAAAATGAAAATGAACTAAAAGAAATTAATAATAATCCATTAGAACAAAATTTAAATAAAATAGAAAACAGTTTTAATAATTTTTTTAATACTGCCAAAGTTTTATTTAAAAGAATGAAAAATTATAGAAATGAAAAAATTGAAGATATTTTAAATAAAGCTGAAATGATGGAAAAAGTTAATAAAAAAAATAATAAAAGTTTGCCTAAAAATAATAATGTTAATATTACTAATTGTATTATTAAAAATGACCTTAATTTAAATGGAAATATTAATATGGTTATTAATAATAATGAAAATAAAAATAGTAATAAATCAAATGAAAAATATAAAAAAAATGAAAATTCAAATATAAAAAAAGAAAATAAAATAACTAATTATATCAATAATAATAATGATATAATTAATTTCATTTATGAAATAAATAAGTATATTAAAAATTTTCCAGATAGTAAAGAAAAAAAAAGTATTTTAAATAAAATAAATTCAATTATAAAAGTAAATAATAATATTATTAATAACAATAATAATAATAATAATAACAATAACAATAATAATAATATTAATATTAATAATAATAATAACAATAATAATATTATTAATAATAATAAAAACAATAATAATAATTTCAATACAATTATTAAAAATAATGAATTTGAAGAAATATTCGAAGAAGATGATGAAAGATTTTCAAGTGATGAAGAAGATACAATGATAAATAATAATAATAATAATAAAAATAAAGATAATAAATATTTAGTGAAAAACAATTTCAATAATAATAATAACAATAATAATAAAAGTAATAAAAAAATTCAAAGTGAAAGTGCCAGAATAACTAAAAATAATGTCTTTAATATAAAATCTTTAAAAGATATAAAAAGTTTAAGTACAAATATAACAAATCAAAATACAATAGAAGTTGAAAAAAAAGATTTTGAAATAAAAATTTCAGAATTAAAAAAAGCAAATGACGTTTTAATAAATAAAATAGAAAAATCAGAAATTATTATAAAAAGTAAAGAAAATGATATTGAACTTCTTAAGCAACAAATACAACATATGATGAATAAACAAAAAGATGATTTAAATATTTTAAATGAAAAAAATAATAATTTAAATAATGAAATAAAAAATTTAAATGAAGAAATTAAAAATATAAATAAAAAAAATATAAATAAAATAAATGAAGTAAATGAAAAAATGAAAAATTTAATAGAAATTAATAAAATATTAAGTTTAGAAAATGAAAATTTACATTATAAAGAAAATAAATATAAACTTAATATCAATGAATTAAATAATAATAATAATGAATTAAACAATATTATTAAAAATAAAGAAAAAATTATTAATGATTTAAATGAAAAAATTAATGTTGAAAAAAATATTTTAATTGAAAAAAATAATTATTTAAAAAATGATTGGGAAGAAGAGAAAAAAAAATTTATAGAAAATATTAATTTAATTAACGTTGAAAAAGAAAATTTATTAGAAATAAATAATAATAATAAAAAAAAAATTGATGAAATGTTTAATGAAAATGATAATATTAAAAAAGATAATATTATATTAAAAAATCATATTAATGAACTAAATAATAAAATTAATGAATTTAATTTTGAAAAAAATAATTTAAGTAAATTAAATGAAGAAAACAAAATTTTAATAGAAAATTTAAAAAATGAAATTAATAATTATAATAAAATTAAAGAAAATATTAATAATGATAATAATAAATTAAAAAATCAAATTGAAAATAATGAATTTGAAAAGAAAAAATTAAAAAATGAAAATAATAAATTAAATAACATTATTATAGAACTTAAAAATAATAATGAAAATTTAAAAAATAAAAATACTTCATATTTTTCTAATATTAATGAATTAAAAGAAGAATTAAATTTAATAAAAAATAACAATAATAATTATATTAATGAAAATAATAATATTAAATTAGAAATTGATAAATTAAAAAAAGAAAATGATAATTATTTTAAAGAAAATAATAATTTAAAAATTGAAAATGATAAGTTAAAAAAAGATTTCAATGAATGTTTTAAAGAAAATACTGATTTAAAAAAAGAAAATAATAAAATTAAAAATGATAATAAAAATGAAGTTGATATTTTAAAAAATAATAATGAAAAAATGATAAGTGAAATTAAAAAAATTAAAGATTTAAAAGAAAATAATGAAAAAGAAATAATTAATTTAAAAAAGGACATTGAAAATTTAAAAAATAAAAGTAATGATTTTATTAATGAAAATGAAAAATTAAAAAATTATAATAATGATTTAATAAATGAAAATGAAAAAATTAAAAAAGATATTTCTTTATTAAATGATATAAAAAAAGAAAATGAAAAAATTATTAATGATAATAAACAAATTAATAATAATTTAGAAAAAAAAAATGAAAAATTAAAAAAAGATTTAGAATTAATAAATAAAGAAAAAGAAGAATTTAATAAATTAAAAATAGAATTAAAATTATTAAATGAAATAAAAGAAGAAAATAAAAAATTAAATGAAGATTTAGAAGTATTAAAAAAAATAAAAGAAGAAAATATTAAAATAAAAAGTGAATTAGAAAAATTAAATAAAATTAAAGAAGAAAATAATGATTTACAAAATAAAATAAAAAATTATTCTGAACAAATTAATAATATACAAATTGAAAAAGAATCTTTACAAAATGATTTTAATAAAAATATGAATGAACAAAAAAATATGAAATTCGAAAATGAAAAAATAAAAAATGAAAATAACAAAAATTTAATTGAATTAAATAATATTAAAAAAGATAATGATAAATTAAAAAATGATATTAATAATTATATTAAAGAAAATAAAAATCTTGAAAAAGAAAATGAAAATTTAAAAAAAAAAATTGAAGAAAAAAATAATAATAAAATAGAAAAAGAAAAATTAAATGAAGAATTTAATAAAATAAAAGAAGAAAATGAAAAATTAAAAAATGATATTAATAATAATATTATTGAAATAAATAATATGAAAAAAAATAATAATGATTTAAAAAATGATATTTCAAATTATATAAAAGAAATTAAAAATGTTAAAACTGAAAATAATAACTTATCAAATATTAAAAAAGAAAAAGAAAAATTATCAAAAGATTTAGATAAATATATTAATGAGGTTGATTTAATAAAAAAAGAAAATGAAAAATTAAAAAATAATATTAAAGAATATGTTTTAGAAATTAAAGAGTTAAATATAGAAAAAAAAGAAAATGAAAATAAAAATATTGAAATAAATAATATTATTTCTAAAAATGATAAACTAAAAAATGATATTATTAAATATATAAATGATATAAAAAATTTAAAAAAAGAAAATGATAAATTAAAAAATTATATTAATGATTATGTAAATGAAACGGATAGTTTAAAAATAAAAAATGATAAATTAAAAATTGGAATAAATGATTATGCTTTAGAAATTAATAATTTAAAAAGGGAAAATTTTAAATTAAAAAAAGAAATAAATAATTTAAAATCAAAAAATGAAAAATTGCAATTTGATATTAGTTCACTAAATTCTAATTATGATAAATTAAATATTAATTATAATATTGAAGATGATAAATATAATAGTGGCTTTGTTGATGATTTTGAAGATATTTTAAATGAATTTGACAAAAAAGAAAAAAATGATAATATTATTAATAATAATATTAATAATAATAATATTTATAACATTAAAAATGATAAAAATAAAATTAACAATTTAAAAATTATGGTTGATACCTTAGTTAATAATAATAGTAATTCAAATAATATTAAAGGAATTATGTGGAATATATTTAAACAATTAAATTTTAATGATGATGAAATTATTCAGTTATTGGGAAAAAAAGATGAAGAAAAAAAAGAATAAAGAAAAATTTTAATTCTTAAATAATAAATGTATAAATATATAAATATTTATATATATATAATAATAATTAATAAATTTATATTTATTAATTAATTAATTTTTTAAATAAAAGACATTAATTATTTATAAATAAAAATAATATATATATATATATATTTTTTTTTTTTTTATTTATTTATTTATTTATTAATTTATATTAATATAATTATCAATTAAAATTTATATAATTTTTTAATCATTTTATTTTTATTATTATTTTTGATCTAAAATGTAAATTCTTTTTTAATTTTTATTTTATATATTATTTTTTATATTAAATAATTAATATGAATTTAGAAAAAATGAAAACTAAATCAATTATAAATCAACCAAGAATATTATTAATAAACACTTATATATCAGATGATTTTAAACAAAAAAATAAATTTTGCAATAACGTTATTAAAACATCAAAATATAATTTGTAAGAATTTTATTTATAAATAATATTTTTATTCTATTTTTAGAATTACATTTTTACCTTTAACAATATTATATCAATATACAAATTTTTTTAATTTACTAGTTTTATTTAATTTTGTTGTTTCTTGCATTCCTAAACTAACTACATTAAAGCCTATTAGTCAAATTATTCCATTTGTTTTATGTACAAGTATAAATTTATTAAAAGAAGCATATGAGGATATTAAAAAGCATAAAAATGATAAAGAAGCAAATAATTCAAAAACTTTATTATATAAATCTCCAAATTTCATTGATGCTAGATGGAGTAATATAGAAGTTGGAAATATAATAAAAATAAAAAAAGATGAAATAGTTCCCTGTGATGTTTTAGTTATAAAGAGTTCAAAAGAAAATGGGTATTGTTTCATGCAAACAACAAATTTAGATGGAGAAACTAATTATAAGCCTGTTCTGTCTTTAAAAGTAACTCAAAATTTAATAAACGATAATTTACATATAATGGATAAAATTTTTTCTCCTAAAAATGATAATTCAAAAATAGAAGTTTCTCAACCAAATAATCAGATTTATGAAATAAATGGTACATTATTTTTAAATAAAAATGAAAAACATTTATTTACTATTAAAAATACACTTTTACGTGGAAGTAGATTAAAAAATGTTGATTATATTTATGGTATAGTTTTATATACTGGAAAAGACACAAAAATTTTACAGAATATTAATCATTCTTCAATTAAATTATCTTATATTGAAAAAACAATAAATAAAATTGTTATAGGTATTATTATATTTAGATTAGTATTAACAATACTCATTATGATTTTACTAATTTTATTTAGAAATAAACATACTCCTGATTATGAAAACAATGAATTAAAATATGATTATATATTTGTTTATTTTGGTGATAAAAATTATAAATTTGGAAATGTTCAAGCTTTTACATTTTCTTTTGTTTTAACAGGTGGTTTGGTTCCATTTTCTGTAATTATTATGATGCAAGTTATGAAAGCTTTTCAAATAGTTTTAATTGAATATTTTGATAGTAATTATGTAGAAGATAAAGGAGATAAAATTAAATGTTATTCGAATTCCTTGTTAGAAGAATGTGGAATGATAAAATATATTTTTTCTGATAAAACGGGAACATTAACTAAAAATGAACTTAATTTTAAAGCATGTAGTATTTTTACAACTTTATTTGATGAAATGTATTATGAAGGTAATTTTTCAAACAAATTTTCATTGACAAATGCTTCAACAAGTTTGCATTCAAAATTTGATTTAAATTTTGATAAAATAAATTTAATTAACAGAATTTTAATGAAAGATGCTCCTTTAGAAATAAAAGATATGATTGGATGTGATTTTAATAATCAAAAAGAAGCAATTGAAGAGTTTTTATTAAATATTTGTATTAATCATAATTGTATTCAAGAAAAAAATAATGAAAATAATAATGAAAAAGAAGATAATAATAGCAGCAATAATAAAAATAAAAAAAATAATATTGATGAAGATGAATTTTATACTTATCAAGGAAATAATCCTGATGAAATAACTTTAGTTAGCATTGCAAGTGAATTAGGTTATAGTTTCATTTCATGTGAAAATGATATAATTACCATTGAAATAAAAGATTTAAAAACTAAAAAAAAAATTTATAAAAAATTTGAAATATTAAAAAAAATAGATTTTACTTCTCGTCGTCAACACAGTGCAATTATTGTTAAAAATGATTTGAATTTAATAAAAATATATACAAAAGGCAGTGATTTAAAAATATTCAAAAAATTAAATGAATATAGTTTAAAAAATATTTTAAAAAAAACTCAAGAACATTTAGATTCCTTTGCAAAAAAAGGTTTAAGAACATTATGTTTTTCATATAAAATAATAGATAATATTACATATAATAAATGGATAAATCATTTTAATAAAGTTGAATATGAATGTCAGACAGATAAATCAAAAGAAATAGAATTGGAAAATTTAATTGAAGAAATTGAAGAAAATCAAACTTTACTTGGTGTTACTGCTTTAGAAGATAAATTACAGAGTAATGTTAAAGAAGATATTAATAGTTTTTTGGAGGCAGGTATAAATGTTTGGATGATAACTGGAGATAAAATGGAAACAGCTGAATGTATAGGAAATTCTTGTGGGTTGATTTCTGATGATGTTGAAGTATTTAAAATAAAGGAAATGAAGGAAGAAAAAAAAATTATAGAAAAATTAAAAAAAATACAAAATAATATTGAAACATTAAAACACAATTTAAATAATTTTAACAATATTGATTCTAATAAGGAAAATAATAATAATAATTTTAATAATGATTTAGTTATTGAAAAAAACCCATCATTTATTATTAAAGTAAATGATGTTAATAAATCAAAAACTGATAATTTAGTTGATAATTTATCATATAAATTTTCAAATGATAAAGAGCAAAATGATAATAATGAAGAAAATATTTTAAGAAATAAAAAAAAAAGAAAAGAATCAAATATTAGTAATACTATGATTTTAAAATATATGGTTGATAATGAACAATTAAAAAATAATGATATTGATTATGAAAATTTATCTATTATTAAAAATAATATAAGAAAACCTTCAATTAGTATATCTAATACAAAATTTTATAATTTTAATAATAATATTACTAATAAAAATGCTAATAAATGTATTGAAAATAATAGCTCAATTAATAATAAATCTAATGATGAAGAAATTGAATTAAAAGATATTAATATCAAAGAAAAAAATGAAAATAAAAATAACGAATTATATAAAAAAAATTCACAAAAACAAATAAATAGAGAAACAGCAGCTATTCCAACTAATTCAAATAAATTTATGTTATATTATAAAAAATGTATAAAAATACTTAATTATATAAATGATTTAGATAAACATATTCCATTCTTATTTAAAATTCCTTATATTTATGGAAAAGTAAATGATAAAAATGAGAATGAAAAAAATTCTGATCAAAATAAAAATACAAATGATATTTTGATAAAAATTAAATATTCATTAATTATAGAAGGTTCTTCAATATCAAATTGCATTACAAATTCCGAAGCATCAAAAATTTTTTGGGAATTAATAAAAAATAGTCATAGTCTTATATGTTGTCGTTGTAGTCCATTACAAAAATCGAAAATAGTTGAATTCATAAAAAAAAATACACAAGAACGAACACTTGCAATAGGAGATGGAGAAAATGATGTGAATATGATTAAAACAGCAAACATTGGAATAGGAATATTTGGAAAAGAAGGTTATCAAGCAGCATATAATAGTGATTATGCAATAAGTCAATTTAAATATTTAAAAAAATTATTATTTATTTCTGGAAGATTTACTATAATACGTAATAGTTATTTTTTATATCAATTTTTTTTTAGAAATGTTTTATATTCTATTCCTATAGTAATGTATTTATTTTATAGTGGATATGGAGCAACATTTTTTTATGATGATTTTTATAATATGGCAAAAAATTCATATATGATTATTATTCCTATATTATTTTATGTTATATTTGATGAAGATATTGATTTTACTAATTTAAAAGAAGATAAAAATTTAAAATACTTATTACCTGATATATATGCTGAGACAAGAGATTCATATCCTTTTAATAGTATTAAATTTTTTGTTATTTTTAGTTTTGGAATTATTTTGTGTTTTCCAATTTTTTATTTAAATTTTTATTGTTTAGATAATTATCAAGTATATGGTTTAAACGGAAGAGAATTTTCAGCCTTAGAACCTGGTCTTTCTATTTATTTAAATTCCATTATTTTTCATTTTTATAATATTTATTTAGATACTCATTATTATAATTGGCCAATATATACAAGTTATTTTATTCAAATTTTATTAGATATTATTTTTGTTGTTGTTTATGAAGCTATGAATACAGGCAATATGTTAGGAGGAAATGTTTATGAAATATTTTCTTCCTTAACATTTTTATTGGTTTTTATACTAACAACTTTTGCTTTATGTATACCTTATTATATATTAAATAGAATGCATTATTTTTTTGGAGGTTCAATTGCTAATTTATATAAAATAACAAATTATAATAAAAAAAAGAAAGAAATTAATTATAAGAATGATTATAAAGGAGATTTGTGTTTAAAACCTTTTTTGAAAAAATATTATATTAAAAAATTGGAACAAATGAGTGTAGCAACAAAATCTATTAATAAATTTAAAATGATATATGAAGATATTAAAAATAATGAAAATAATGATATAAATTATGAATATAAAAGAAAAAATTCTAATGAAGAAGATAATTTAAATGAAATAAAATTAGTAAATAATGTTAAAAAATTTATAAAATTTAAAAAAAAATTTGTTAAATAAATTATAAATGTAATTAATTTTTGACTTTGTTTATATTTTGTTAAATATATAAATTTAATTTTTAATTATTATTTACAAAATTTATTTTGATTATAATAAATATATTAAATATTATTTACAAAAATATAATATTATTATTTAATTTATATTTATAAATAAGTTTATATTTAAAAAAAATTATACAAAATGTCAATTTTCTCAAGCGTTGCCCAATTTATTCTTTCTGGTTCTTTTATAACTGTTCCTCTTTCTTATATTATAAATGGAACTAAAAAAGCTTATTATGATACAAGAGAAGGACTTCTTTTCAAATCTTTAAACTATGAAAATTATTCTCGTTTTGAAATAACATCAAAAGATATTATTGTTGATTTACTTCGTCTTCCAGATGGTCGTTTAATTGTTCTTACTGAAACAGAAATTTTAATTCTCGCTAAAGATAATACTTCAATTGAAAGTATTTATCAAACAAATACACCATTTGGAGAATTACATAATAAATTATTATTGTTAAAAAATAATTTAATAGTTGATTATTCTAGAAGTTTAATAACATTTTATAAAATAAATAATACTGATTATTCACTTGAAAAAGTAAGTGAAATAAAAGAAAGAGGAAATGATGAAAATTTTGGGGAAATTTCTTTACTCGAAATGAATAATGGAAATTTAATTTATTTACTTTGTACAAATTCAGAAAAATTATTAATAATATATAAAAGAGATTCAAAATATAATTATATTAAAGATAATGAAGCAGATATTAGTAATTTAAGTAAAAATAAATTTGTAATGAATATTATTGAGTTTTCGAGTAATAAAAATTTATGCATATGTGCTGATGATAATTTATTTTTAATTAATAGTGAAACATTAAATAATGATCAAGGAATTAAATTACCATTTGATGTTAAAATTTTATTTAAATTAAATGAAAAATGTTTATTAGTTGTTTCAAGTGATAATGATAAAGCTTTGGTAATTAATATTGAAAATGAAAATGCATTAATGGAAATAGCATTAAATCCAACAAGAAATATCGATTTTTTTTTTAAAGCAAAAGATAATAGAATTTTTTCTATAGAAGATAGTACTAATCCAGCTGGAGATTATACTATATTAGAATGGGAATTTGTAAAAGATGAAATTAAATTAAAGGGAATGGTTTGTAATGGAATAAAAGGAAGTATTAAAGGTTTTAGTGATTTAAATAGTGGTGATATTGCTTTTAGTGCAAATAGAAATGAATTGAATTTTTATAAAAATAATTCTAATTAAATAATAGTATTATCCAATAAAATTTTATTTATTTAAAAATTATATGTATTTTATATTAATTATTAATTATTTAATATTTTAAATACAATTATTTTATAAATTAAATTAAATATTTTCATCATCATTTTTATTATCATCACTTACAAAATCTGTTTCATCTTCTTCATCAACGATAACATATTCTTCACCAGTAAAAAGTTTATTTTTTTCTTTTATTCTATCTTCTTTATTTTTTTTAATTCTATACAATGTAATTTCTTTCTGTTTAAAGTATCTTTCATCATTTTCATCAGCTATTACTAAATTTATATAATATCTAACATAAAATTTACTATTAACATTTTCATAAGTAGGTGTTAAATCATAAGGTTTTAAAAACATTCTAACTGGAATGTATTCATTTTTAATTGGTCCTCCATCCATAATTTCAAATTTTGCTAAATATGCGGGTTCACATGTTTTATCTCCTACTAAAATTTCTCTTCTAACTATTTGAATTTCCATAAATTTCAAACCAATTTGAACTTTTTTAAAAGTTATTTTCCCAAACATACATCCATTATGTGGAATATTTTTATTACGAAATTCAATACTTAATTGTAATAAATCTTTTATACCTACTCCTAATTGAATTGGTTCAATTTTATAATCTAAAATTTTTTTTTCAATAGGATTAATGACACAAAATTCATTTTCGTATTTTAATGAACGAAGTTTTGTTTCTATAGTAACTCTTATTATATATTTAACAACTGCATAATCTCCTTTATAACTTTCATATTTCATATTAACTTGTGGAAAATTAAATGTATATTCTTTATTTTCTAATTGAGATGTTCCTTGAGATTCTAATTCATTTGAGAGTTCTATAAAATTTGAAATAGAATTTTTTATTTTTGTTAAATTTTGAATGAATCCTAATAATTCTACTTTTAATCCTTTGTGTTCAAATGATTTACTTTTAAAATTAATTTGTATTTTTCCTTTTATATCTTCTCCATCATGAAAAGTTGGAAAACTTTTAGTTACATCGTTTCGATCTGTTAATTTATGACGATGACGTTTGGGAATTTCTGTAAAAATTATATCAACTGTTGGTTTGGAAAATAATCCAGAAAACATTTTCAAATTTAAGGAATATTTATAAATATATTTTTTTAATATTAATAATATTTATTAAAATATTAATAATATTTTTTAAATTATATATAAAAATTAATTATATTTATATATAAATAAAAATATATTTGTTTTATATATTAAAAATATTAATTTATATTAATAAAAAAATATAAATTTAAATGAATGTAAATATAAATAATAAAAATAATAATTCATTTCTTCCAAATTTATCTTCAAAAAAAAAAAAAATTGAAAATAAATTATCATTAAAAAAAAATAATCGAAATTCTTTTAATACATCACTTTATTCAATTTATTCAAATAATAATAATAACATTAAATTAAAATCAAAAATTGATAAATATAATACATCGAATTTTTCAGATAATAGTAATAATACTAATTTTGAACAAAATATTTTTGAATATAAAAATGTAATAAAAAATTTTGAAAGGCACAAACCAATTAAATTAAATAAAAATTTATTAGTTTTATCAGATGATGATATTAATAAAAAAAATTATACTAATAAAAAAAATTCAACAAATTTAGTTAATATTTTAAATAATGGAAATAATGATAAAAATGTAGAAATAAATTTTAATAAATATGAAATTAAAATATTAAGTGAAAAACATAATAATAATAACAAAAATAAAAGTAATAAAAATATTTTTAGTAATAATAGTTCAAACGAAAATTTAAATTCAGAATTTAATTATAAATCATATAAAAAACAACATTCAAAAAGTAATGGTGAAATAATGAATTTAAATAAAAAAAATAATTTTTTGGAAATTACAAATAATAGTCAATTTTATATAAATAATAGTTGTAATAAAAACATAAAGAAAAAAAATAGTTTTAAAATTATAAGTCAAAATTATTTAATAGGTGGAATAAGTACAACAAACGAAAGTGATAATAATCTGAATATTAATAAAAATAAATATTATATAAAAGAAAATAGAAATAAATATAATAATTTTTTAAAAAATCACAGTATTAGTTTAAATAATTCTAAAATTAAAGATATTTTTAATACTAATAATAATAAAAAAGATATTAAACATACAAAATTTTTATCAAATTCAAATTTAAATATGATAAAATATTCACCTATTCTTAAATTAGATCTTCAAAGTCAAAGAACTTCATCAAATGACAATGAAAAAAGTGGGAATAGAAAAGTTTCTTCATCTAATTTATCAAGTTGCGATTTATTTGATAATAAAAATGATAATAATATAAAAAATATTACATCTAATAGTCGTAATAAAAGTAAGAGAGAAAAAAATACAATGTCTAGTTATAATTCAGAAAAAATTATTATTAAATCAGATTTTGAGGATAATGAAATTAAAAAAGAAATAAAAGATAATATTATATTTAAAACCCCAAATAAAAAAAAATCAGATTTATCTAAATTTGATTATTTGACAAAAAAAGATAATTTAAAAAAAAAAATTAAAATTAAATTAAAGAAAAAAAATTCATATTTTAATAATAATAATCATTTTAACAATTTTCAAAATTTAAATAATAATATAACAAACAATAAATATCATTCAGGAAAAATAGAAGAATTTAAAGATTTTGATGATATAGATATAAAAGATGATACAAATAATATTAAAGAAAGTTACAAAATTAAAAAGAAAAAATCTAGTAATAAAATAAAAAAAGAGAAAATAAAACAAAATATAAAAAAATTAAATTTAATGCCAATTTTACCTTTAGTTAAAACATTTCCATTAAAAACTATTAAAAAACAATTAACAATTGTAGATGAATTTAAAGAAGTTGAAAATAACAAAAATAATTATTATGAAGATGATGATTTAAGTATTTTAACATCTCCTACAAATTATAATAGATATAAATCAAAAACAAAATTTCAAATTACTAGTCATCCAAAAATTGATATAAAAAGACAAAATACTTTTCCATTTATATTAAAAGAAAAAAAATATGATAATTATGAAAATGAACATTCTTTTCTTCATAATTCATTTAAAAATTTTAAATCTTTAAGTATATTTGAAAAAATTTTAAATTATCAACAAAGTATTAAAAATATAGTTAATGATGGATATCAAACAAATGAAGAAACTTCTCCAATTAATAGTTCTTATATAAAAGAGAAAATAAAAAAAAATAAATCAAGTCAAAGTGTTGGAATAAATAATTTACATTTAAAAAAAAGTTCAGTCAGAATTAATAGTAAATTTTACTTTGATAAAAAAATAAATAAAGACATTAGTGAAAGTATAATAGAAAAAAATAAAAAATTTTTAAAAAAAATTTTAAATGAAAAAGATTTAAAAAATAAATTAGATATTATTGAATTGAATAATCAGATAAATAAAGATGATTATATTAATAAAAGTGTAATGAAATTTGATATTATAGTTAATAAAATATATGAAAGTAATAAAATTAATTTACAAAAAATTAGTAATATGAAATTAAATTTATATTTTAAATCTAATCAAATAAAAATTCAAAATTTTTTTAAAAATCAAATTGATTATTCTTTCCATAGGAAAAAAAAAATTAATAATTTTATACATTCGTTAAAATTTAACCTTCCAACACAATTTAGAGATTATATTTTAAAAAAATATTTTAAAATTGAAATAGAGACAATTATGAAAGGAACTTTTTTAAATAATGATTTTAATCATCCTCATAATGATAATCTTAATAATCAAAAAATTATTAATGAAGTAACAATATTTGATAATTTTAATTTGTTTAAAACCCGAAGAAAATCATCTGTTAGAAAAAGTATTTTTCGTTATAGAGCAATTAGATTAAGTAAAACTATTTTTTTAAACTTTGTAAGTCAAAAATTTTTAAATAAATTTTATTTAAAAGAATGGGGTATAGAAGATATAGTTATTAAAGAAATAAAATTTGATCTAGCAAGTTATACAAAAACAAATAATAATATGATACTCCCATCAAAGACATTTAAAAATATATTTACAAAAAATTCTATAAATTATAAAACTTATTTACGCTATTCAAGTAGAAAAAATAGTAGTAATAGTTTATTAAATGGTTTAAATTCGTTTAGAAGAAGATCAAAATATATTTCAAAAAAATTGCTAACTAATAATATGAAAAAAAATACTTTATTAAATTATTTAAGACAAGAAGATGGAATCTTACATGATAAACAATTTTTTGAACGTATTAGAGATGATTTTTTCAATATTGAATTTAGTAAAATACAAAATGATAAAAATATTAGAAGAAAAAGTATTATATTAAGAAAAGAAGAAAAAATATATTCATCCCCTTTTAAACGTTTTTCACTTACTGATATTTATCAAAATGTTCAAGACACACCAAGAAATAGTTTTAATAAGGAAACAATGATGTATGAAACACATAAAATAAAATCAAATATAATTAAAAAATGTGATGATATGAATGATATATTATTTTTATATATTAAAGACAGAAATTATCAAAATTTTGCAAATAAATTTATAAAATATAAAATTGACAAAGATAATAGGGATAATGAAGGAAATACTTATTTAAATTTGGCAATTCAATGTGATTGTAAAGAAATTACAAATTTTTTAATAAAATGGGGAGCAGAC
>JAEEGK010018216.1_pt1 | contig 15215 bp, 10 predicted proteins | sample 8958771 | NCBI WGS metagenome assembly JAEEGK01 (sample SAMN16246547, study PRJNA631951) | gut metagenome | biome: gut microbiome; feature: rumen; material: SC-attached | host: Bos | place: Iran: Karaj | collected 2018-10 | reverse complement strand
CCACCACGGCAACTACCCCGTCGCCGATCCGTTCACCTATCAGCCCGACGATCCTATGATCTTTGTCGGCGGCGACGTATTCACCGGTCCGAAGTTCGTGATCGACGCGATCGGACAGGGACATATGGCGGCGGAATCGCTCGCCCGCGCCGTGTCGAAGAACAGCGTGAACCAAACGCTCGGCAGAGATCGCCGCTTCTTTAAGGAGCTCGACAAGACCGACGTCGCGATCGACGAATACGATCACGCGCAGCGGCAGGTGCCTCCGACGGATTCTTCGATCGACGCAAAGAACGGCTTCCGCGATCCTTCGCTCCCGCTCACCGAAGAACAGGTAAAGATCGAAACGTCCCGCTGTCTCGGCTGCGGCGCGACGATCGTCGATGAAAACAAGTGCATCGGCTGCGGTCTGTGCACCACGCGCTGCGAGTTCGACGCGATCCACCTTCTGCGCGATCATCCGAAAAACTCGGATATGCGCCGTGCGGAGGACAAGGTCGGCGGGCTCTTGACCTATGCCGCAAAGCGCGCGGTGAAGATCGTGCTGCACAGCGGTTCCAAGGAAGCGAAGATGATGCGGGCAAAGCGCAAGGCGTACAACAAGGCGACGAAGGCGTTCCGTAAGACGCATCCGCACACCGGCAATTCCGTCACGATCGAGGAGCTCACGAAGGACTGATATGCACGAGATGGGCATCATCCTGCACCTTGCGAAGACTCTGGAGGAAACCGCGGAGCAGGAGAAAATCAAAAAGATCACGCGCGTTGCGCTCGAGGTCGGCGAGGTGTCCGGCATCATGACGGACTACTTCGAGGAGTGCTGGAACTATTTCCGAAGAAAGCATCCGGTGCTGGAGACCGCCGAGCTCGAACTCATCACGACCCCTGCGGTCACCTGGTGCGATTCGTGCAAACGAACGTACCCCACCGTGCAGTACGGGCGCACCTGCCCCTACTGCAAAAGCGGCGAAACGTGGCTTCTGAAGGGCAACGAATGCATCATCAAGGAGATCGAGGTCGAGGAATAAGATCCCTTGCCGCCGCCCGCTCCGCTGCGCTTCGTTACATAGGTGTCGTCGCGCGCTTCCCGCGCGTCGCCATGCTCAGGATGACAACAAGAGAGCCGCCCGGAAAACCGGGCGGCTTTTGCATCCGAAAAAGTCCCTGTTTTCGGGGGATTCTACTCCCGGTAGAGAAGCAGATCCGGCACTCTACCGGGTTGTTTTTTTCTGTAGAAACGCGAACGCCGGGTGTAGATTGACCGCGGGCGGTTTTTGCGCGTATAATCGGCTCAGACGAGCGGCGCACGGTTTTTCCTGCGCCGCGATCGTGTTTCAAAGCGGAAAGGAACGATGCCCGTACATGGACAAACGAAAGATCATTTACTACGCCGACGAGCTGCATGACGAGTTCTCGACGTTTGAAACGACGCCGCCGAAGGTCGACGCCTCGTATGATTACGAGCGCAGATCGCCGGGCAAGCGCTTCCTGCGCTTCTTCCTCTACCGCATCGTGATGTATCCCGTCGTCGTCTTTTACGGGCGCGTGATCTTCCGGCAGAGGATCGTCGGAAAGGAAAAGCTGAAGCCGTTCTCACATATGGGATATTTCCTCTACGGCAACCACACCCAGCCGCTCGGCGACGCGCTGCTGGAGACGCGGCTGCCTTGGCCCAAAAGCACCTATGTGATCGTGCATCCGAACAATCTTGCGGTGCCGGTGCTGGGCAGGTGGACGCCGGCTTTGGGCGGTCTGCCGCTGCCGGACGGGATCAAAGCATACCGGAATTTTCTCGCGGCGATCAAAAACCGGATCGCGGAGGGGCATCCGGTCGTGATCTACCCGGAAGCGCACATCTGGCCGTATTACACGAAGATCCGCCCCTTCCCCGACACGTCGTTTGCCTACCCGGTCGAATGCGGCGTTCCGTCGTTCTGTTTTGTGAACACGTATCACAAGAGCCGGTTTCTGAAGCGCCCGAAGATGATCACCTACATCGACGGACCGTTCTTTCCGCCGGAGGAGGGCGAGACGAAGACAAAGAAAAAAGCGCTGCGCGACGCTGTCTATTCGCGCATGACGGAGCTTGCCGGTCACTCCGACGTCGAGGTGATCCGCTACGTCAAAAGAGAGGTCAACGATGGTTAATGTCCTGTTTTGCGGCAACGCGGGCGTGTTCGACGGCATGCTGACCTGTGCGCTTTCGATCCTCCGGCGGACCGCGTCCGAAGAACCGTTCCGGTTTTTCGTGTTTACGATGGACCTGACGGATCTGAAAGACAATTACGTTCCGCTTTCCGCCGCGCAGACGGAGACGCTCAAAAAAGCGGTCCGTTCGTTCCATCCCGAAAACAGCGTGACCGTGATCGACGTCGGCGATCTTTACCGGAAGCACTTTTCCGGCTGTCCGAACGAAGGGGCGTACTGCTCCCCCTACACGCTGATCCGGCTGTTTGCCGATCTCGTGCCGGAGATCCCGGAAAAGCTCCTGTATCTCGACGCGGACATCCTGTTCAACCGCGACGTGCATCTTTTGTACGACATCGACGTTTCCGGCTTCGAGTTTGCCGCCGCGCCGGACCATTACGGCAAGTATCTGATCCATCCGCACTACATCAACGCGGGCGTGCTGCTGTTCAATATGAAAAAAGCGCGTGAAACGGGGCTGTTTGAAAAAGCCCGCGGTTGGATCAAAAAGAAGAAGCTCGTCTTTGCCGATCAGAGCGCACTGATCCGCGCTGCATCGAAGCGAAAGGTCCTGCCGCAGCGCTTCAACGATCAAAAATTTTTGCACAAACACACGGTCGTGCGTCATTTCAGCAAAAGGCTGTTCTGGTTTCCCTATCCGCACACCGAGAACATCAAGCAATGGCAGATCGACAAGGTCCACAGGATCTTCCGCTACCGGCAGTTTGACGATATTTACGAAACCTATCAGACCATCAAATCCGAATGTGAGGTACATTGACATGCAAGAACCGATCATCCCCGTCTTCTACGCCTGCGACGAGCGCTTTCTGAAATACTGCCTCGTTTCGCTGCACTCCCTGCTCGAAAACGCTTCCCCGGACCGCAGATACCGCGTATATATCCTGCACACGGATATTTCCGCGGCAGCGCAGGAAACGGTGCTTCTTGAGCGCAGACCGAATGCCGAGATCCTTTTCGAGGACGTTTCCGAATACCTGCACTCGATCGCGCACAAGCTCCCGCTGCGCGACTATTATTCCAAGACGACCTATTTCCGCCTGTTCATCGCGGATATGCATCCGGAGTATCCGAAGGCGATCTACATCGACGCGGATACGATCGTACAGGGCGATATCAGCGAGCTCTACGAGACCGATCTCATGGACAACTACCTCGGCGCGTGTCACGAGCAGGCGATGATCGAGGTCGAGGAATACGGCGATTATGTGGAAAAATGCGTCGGCGTTTCGCGTTGGAACTACTTCAACGCGGGCGTTCTTCTCATCAACTGCGAAGCGTTCCGCTCGCATCTTTTGCTGTACCGTTTTCTCAACGTGCTCGGCGAGTATGATTTTGTCGTGACGCAGGACGAGGACTATCTGAATCTCATTTGTAAGGACCGCGTGCTGTTTCTCGATCAGCGCTGGAACACTGAGATCTTCGGCGAGATCCCTTACCCGGTCGAAGAAGCGCATATCCTGCATTACATCATGTTCAACAAGCCGTGGCACTATCCCGAATGCCCGTGCGGCGGGGTCTATTTCCGCTATGCCGCCGAAACGCCGGTGTATGAAACGCTTCTCGGGGAGCGCGACGCGTACTCTGCCGAGGAGCGCAAGCGCGATATGCTGCGCTGCGAACGGCTTCTGAAGCTCGCAAAGCGCGAGGCGAACAGCGAAGACAACTATCTGAACCGTCAAAACCGTGAAAAGCGCGCGCCGGACCGCGTCGCGATCATCCGGAAAATCGCGGAATACGAGCGGACGGGACGCTTTTCCGAGGACGTTGAGGAGGATCCGCCGAGCAAGCCCCTGCTGCCGGAGGACATCGACTATCTGCGCCGCGGGCGTATCGAAAAGCTCAAGACGAAGCTTGCGTTCCGCTCCGCGCACGCGCTCGTCGACCGGCTGATCGCAAACAGACAGTTCATCATCAAAGAGATGCGCGGACTCGAACACTTCAAGGCGCTCGATTCCGGCGCTGTCATCACCTGCAATCATTTTCACGCGTTCGACAGCTTTGCGATCCAGCTCGTTTACGAAGCCGCGGAACAGCCCGACCGCACGTTTTACCGCGTGATCCGCGAGGGCAACTATACTTCCTTCCCCGGCTTCTACGGCTTTTTGATGCGGCACTGCAACACGCTGCCGCTGTCCAGCGATATCCGCACGATGAGAAAGTTCATTGAGGCGACGAACACGCTCCTCAAAGAAGGACATTTCGTGCTGATCTACCCGGAGCAGAGCATGTGGTGGAACTACCGGAAACCGAAGCCCCTGAAGGACGGCGCGTTCGCCTTCGCCGCAAAGAACGGCGTGCCGGTGCTGCCGTGCTTCATCACAATGAAGGATACCGACATCCCCGGCGAGGGCGGATTCCCGGTGCAGGAGTATACGGTGCACGTTTCCGCGCCGATCTTTCCCGATCCTTGCCTCAGCTACAGAAAGCAGGTCGAGGATATGAAGAACCGGAACAGCGAAATCTGGAAGGAGATCTACGAGCGCGAATACCAGCAGCCGCTTGTTTATACGACCGAACAGTCGTCGGAGACCGCCGAAAAAGGGCAAACCGCCGTTCGCGCGTGATCGAAGCCGCAAAGTCAAAGCCGCCCAGGCGTCATGCCCGGGCGGCTCTTTGTCATTCTGTCAGTTTTGCTTCATGTCCGATTGCAGCGCAAGGAGCTTTTCAAAGACGCGGCGGCAGTTTTCGCGATCGTTGAAGGCGAAGAAGCCGTCGATGCGCGCGCGGTAATCGTCCTTGAGCCGACAGCCGTTTTCCATGTATTCGATCAGCCGGTCGACGGTCGCGTCGTACTCCGTTTCCACCTCGCCGAAGCCGTCGCGTACATAGTCGAAGTAGCCCGTTCTGCATACATGCTCGCCGGAATAGAACTCATCGAAATCGAACTGCGTATACACAACCGGTTTTCTGAGATACGCGAAATCAAATGCGACCGAGGAATAATCCGTCAGCACGAGATCGCTCTCGGCAAGCACCTTCCGATATGGCTCGGAAGCGGGGAGAAACGCTGTTTCCGCGTTCCTCGTAAAGCGCTCTGCATGCGGCTGCAGATGCGGATGCGGCAAAAACCGCACGGTATAACCGTTCTTTTTCGCTGCATCCAAAAGACGCGGATCGTTCAGAAGCGCATTGTAGAAGCGGAAAAACCTTCCCTCCTCAAATCCCGGCTTCAGGTCCCGGACGCTGTTGTTTACGGTGGATACCCACATTTGCCGCCATGTCGGCATGATTGTGATACAGCGTTTTTCGTCGTGATACAGTCGGTCGTGGCGCGGAAGCCCCGTCAGCCAGATCACGCTGTCCGGATAGCAATATGCATATTCACGGATCGAATCCGCCTCTGCCTTTGCTGAAACGACAAATCCCGAAATGTTGCATTGATAGCGATTCAGCCAATTTGACAGATCATTCCCGATCACACCGTGCTGCAGGAACACAAACCGGATGCGGCTTTCAATGTCGCGGTACGGTCCGTCGTACCGCGAAAACTGCGTGACGACGTCGCTGTCCGCCTGAGAGGATATATTCAGATCCGAAAGCAGGAACAGCAGCTTGTGCCGGAAGGACCGCGCTTTGACGACGGGTCCGATCTTTTTCAGCGCGGCATAGTCCCCGGAATTGCCCGACACGGCAAAGACCGGCTTTGCAGGCCTCTTTTTGAGCGCGCAGAGATAGCGGAACAGCGCTTCCCCGTTGTCCCCTGCCTGCTCCATCCGGTCGGAAATCAACCAAAGAGGCTTCCTCATAAGCGGTTTGCAGACCGCATACACGAGCCTTCCGATCACCGCGTGGCGTTCGCCCTTTCCGTTGCGTTTCCAAAGCTCCTGCAAAAACCGGACCTCGCGCATGAACCGTCCGCCGCGCTTTCTTTCGGACAGCGTGATCGTGCCGTTTTTTACGGTCAGCACGCGTTTTCCGATCTCGGCATATGCATGCGCATATTGTTCGGAAACCGGGAAAAACTGCCCGCAGGTGATCCTTTCGATCGGTTTTTCTCCTTCATCCGACGCCCAAAAGAGCCGGATGCGCAGCGCTGTGCCGTCGTTTGGCAGCGGGATACGGAACGTGCATCCTTTCCGCTGTGCCGCCGATTCGTCGAGCAATGTCAGCGTTCGTCTGCGGTCGACGTAAGCGGCGGAATAGACCGTGCCGTTCGCCTCAACGGAAAGCGCGGGCAGCGGACGCAGCGCGCTCGTAAGCTGCAGGACCGAGCATTCCAGCGTGACCATTCCGTCGCGCACGGTCAAAAACTCGCATTCCGGAACGCCGCGACAGGCGTCAAGATATGCGTCCGGCACAAAACCGTGCTTGAGATACAGCGCAAAACCGTTCTGATATGGGGCAATATCGATCTGTCCCGCGATGACGTCATCGTCAAGATACGAGCAGACCTCCTTCACGAGCTGTTTGTACGCATCCTTCTGCTCCTGCGAAAACAGCGCAGACGGAATATGCTCCTTACTGATGCGCCATTGCAGGTCATACGCGATCGTGTACTGCACAAACCGCGGTACGCCGCCCGTCTTCGCAATACAGGCGCGGATGGTATCGAGACAGAACCGTTCAAGATACGGATGATACCATGCCGGTTTCAGCTCAGACGACTGGATCGCGCTTGCCTCGCCCGTCGAACGCCGGCGATAGAAATGCGTTGCGTCCGCAACGACGCCGAGGGTCTGTTTTTCGAGCAGAACGGACTGCAGCAGCTTGGCGTCCTCCGCGTAGCTCAGACGCGTGTCGAACGATCTTCCATTGAGCGCATCTGCGCGGATGAACGCAGAGGTCACCGCAAGCTGCGGGTTGTTCGGTTCCTGCGAAAGATCGATGACGCGCGAGCCGTTCCGGTACTTGCGGTTCAGCGGATGCGGACCGGTCTGTCCGTCGAAAAACGTCATCGGCAGGGAGACCGCATCCGTCTCCGGATGCGCTTCAAAGAACGCAAACACCTTGGACAGCGCGTTTTCGGACAGACAGTCGTCGGCGTCAAGAAAGCTTACATATTTGCCGCGCACGCGCTCGAGCCCGGCGTTGCGCGCCGAACTGACGCCGCCGTTCTCCTTATGGATCACCTCAACATTGTCCGGATACCGCTCGGCGTACGCATCGCAGATCGCGCCGCTTCCATCCTTCGAGCCATCGTCGACAAGAATCAGCTGCACGCGGGAAAAGCCGAAATCCTGCCGAAGCAGGCTTTCGACCGTTTCCCGTAAAAACGCTTCCGCTTGATAAACCGCCGTTACGACCGAAAAATCATAGGAATCCTTCAAGCTATTGCCCTCTCGCTGTTCTGTCCGGCTGTCCGCCGCCGTTTGTTTTATTATATCTGCTTCCGTGCCGTCTGTCAATTTTGCGCAGCGAATCAACGCCTTCCGGAAAACGGATCGGCGGACAGGCAATTTCCATCCGCCGATCTGATCGCATCTGTGTTTTTATCCTATGCTTTCAGGTCTTCGCCCGCCTACCCCGCCATGTCGAGGTTGTCGAAGTAGTCCTCCGCGTCGACGCCGTCGATCAGATAGCGAGCGATATCGAAGCCGTCGTCCGAGCGCTCCGTCTGCACCTCCAGCGTCGCTTCTCTGCCGTCCTCGGTCCGGATCACGATCCGAGTGCCGTCCCAGCGGAGCACATAGACCCACGTTCCCGCCTCGATCACGGCAGGCGCATCCTTTATCGTGCAGGGCAGGTCCCGTACGACCTTAATGAGATCATGGAACTCGATCTGCTCCTCGCGCGTCCTGTTCTGTACGCGGTCCAGAACGCCCGTTTCGACCCATCCCGGCGGCACGCGCCGGAGCAGCGCGCCCTGACGCAGCGAGGTCCCCGAGATCGAACCGAGCACATAACACCATTCGGTAAAGTACACCTCCCCGTCGACCAGCCGCATGGAGCAATCCGGGTAAGATGTGTGCGCTTTCTTTCCGTTTTTGATTCGCAGTACGCACACCGTCGTATAGTCGATCTGCCGGTCCTTGATTTCCAGTGCAAGCGTCAGATCGCCGGTCGAATCGTGCGTGTTCAGCAGAATTGCCTCCCGAAGAATCGCGCCTTTCCTCGCCTCCGGAAAATACGCTTCTATCTCGCCGATGCGTATCACAAGTTCCCCCTCGTCGTCGGTCCCGAACGAAATCGGATCCCACGATCCGTCGCCGTCGACGTCATAGAGGAACAGCTGTCCCTCCGTTGCATCAAGCGCATCGACCGGGCAGGAGACCGGCAGCGTCAGAAGCGTTCTTGCCGAACGGTCCAAAGGATCGCGCCGCGGCAGAACGAGATCATAGGCGCGCGTCGCCGTACGCTCGCTACCGTCCGAAAACCGCACGGTCAGTGTGTCCGTTTCGGGATCATAGACCGCCGTTCTGAGCAGCGTCCCCTTTGAGAACAGCAAGTAATTTGATGCGTCCGGGTCCGCGTCAAAGCGGCATTGCTCGTCCGCGCGGGCGTCATACGTCGTTTCAAGCATCCGCACCGTGCCGTTCGGATGCAGTTCAAGATACGACGTGCCGTAGCCGTACCGGTCCGGCATGGTCCATACGCCGGGGAGCGTGGACCGGACATAATAGACCGTCAGCAGATACCAATGCTGCTCAAGCGGGATCAGCACATCCCGGTATAGGTCGCTGATCTGCTCCGGCGGATCCTGCGCGTAGATAAGCCGCACCTCATAGAGCTCGCCCGCGTCGGTCCGCGTCGTGTCGACCGCCCACGGGAACGCAAGCACCGTCACCGGTTCCTGCGTCTGCACAAAATATGCGGACGGATCGGCAAGGGACACGCTTGCGTCCGGCTCATCCGAACGTGCGATCACCTCGTTCCATGCGGAAAGATCGTCGCCCGCGCGTTCGAGCGCCTCCCTGTTCTCCTTTAGGAACGCCCTTGCCCGCCCCTGCATCTCGCTTGCGGGGGCGTTCAGATCGGACCCGAAGTTCACATCCGGTCCCGGATTCATGAACATCGTCTCATACGGCTTCGATTCCGGCGCAGGCGCAGGGTCGGGCTCCATTTCAAACGGCGCTTCCTGCCATCGCTCCGAATAGATCGCCCACGTCCGGTCCTCCGAGAGCGGCGTCGGCGTGACGTCCTCTGCGGCGGGATAGTTTGCGTACAGATAGTCCGGATCCTCCGCATAGACAAGGCTCGTCTGATAGTACCCGGTCTCGTTCGTCCAGTAAACCGTGAGGAAGAAGACCGGGACCCGATCGGTGCGCTCCCATCCGGCAAAGAAGTACCTGCTGCCGGGAAACTGCAGAAGCCTTCGGATCGCTTCCGTCGTGTCCGCGCACGGATGCTCCCAGTCGATCGCATTGACGCCGCGGTCGACGTACAGCACGCCGCCCTTCAGAACGCGATGCTCCGGCTCGTTGAGATCATCCCTGACCTTTTCGATCAGCTCAGGGAACACCGTAAACATCTGCCGCATCGCGGATTCCGCTTCCTCCGTATCCCGATAGGTGACGGCGGTATAGGGCAGCGGCTTTCCGGGTTCAAACGGGTGTTCCGGCGTAGGCTCGACCGCTGCGGACGGCTCAGGGATCTCCGGCAGCGCGCTTGCGCCGGGCTTGACCTTGCCCTCCGCGCCGAACCGGATCATCAGCGCGACCACGAAGATCACGACGGCGGCGCTTGCCGCGGTCATGATGTAACCGAACCATTGGCGCACAGGCTTTTTCTGCGGTTCCGTCTTCTGCGGCGCAGCGGGTGCGGCGGGCTCCCGCGCGGGCGCTGCGGGTGCTTTCCGTTCCTTTCGATCCATCGCCGCGTCAAACCGCGCCTGCGCCGTTTCGGGGACCGGCATGACGGGCTCGGCGTCCAAACGCCTGCCCTGCTCCTCTGCCGCCGAGAGGATCGCTTCTTTTAACAGCGTATCAAACGATTTATGCTTCATAGCCGCCCTCCCTACAAAGCGCAAGCACCGCTTTTTTCGCGCGCATCAGGTACACGCGCACCGACGCCTTCGAGACGCCGAGTGCGCTTGCGATCTCGCCGTCATTGAGATCCAGAAGATACTTATACCGCAGTACGTCCTGCTGACTGTCCGGAAGCTTCAAAAACGCCGCCTTGACCGCCTCGACGGTCAGGCTTTTGATCACGCGCTCCTCGACCGGGTCGCTCTCATCCGGCATGTCGATCTCCTCCATCGGCACGCTTTTGAACGCGCCGCCCTTGCGAAGCTTGTCCAGCGCGTTGTGCCGGACGGCGGTTAAAAGATACACCGACCGCGCGTGCTCCGGAAGCGTCCGCAGCGTGTCGATCTTCTGCATGCAGCGCACAAACGTATCCTGCACGGCGTCCTCCGCCACGCCTTCCTCATGTAAAATGCCGATCGCCGCGCGTTTCATGCGGTGATAATTCGATGCGAACAGCTCGCCGATCAGCGCGCGATCCGATTCGCTGTCCAGCATCAGCAGCAAAAACAACATTCGACAGTCTTCCCCCTTGACCTCTCTATGATATAGACGATCGAAACGGCAAATGTGTTACAGGGTTTGATAAAAAAAGTATAACATAGGTATGCGCTCCTGTGTTATACCTTTTTGCGAACAGAGGAAATCGTTCCCCCCGCCTCAATATGCGTAGAAATATACCGCGATGGGTATTGTCCTGAGATCGGATTTTATGACACGTTTTGATTCCAATCGACTGTTGTCGGAAGAACCGTCTCCCTGCCGCTTGAATTATGGGTTGTCAAGAGAACAACCATGTTCCGGATAGCGCACACATATACATCATGCGTTCGAAATTTCGGTTTCATCCCACGCTAACCGTCCCCCTGACACCTTCATACTCTTTCTTCCGTACTTCGTGCGTTCAATCTGCCTGCCTGATAAACCGTGTCTGTCCGCCTTCATCGTTCGGTACAAACAGGGTGTCCGTTTCGAGATCATAGGTCATGACGCCGTCGGAAACGAACAGATAGTATTCCTGCTTTTCCTTGACGATAGAACCGTCGGGATATACCTCATAGCTTTCCATATACAGATGCACGTCGTTGTCTGTAATGATATAAGTAAATGCAACACTGCTGGTTTTCCCCGATTGGGAAACATTCAGCGCGACCTTCTCGTCCGATTCAAACACCAGTTCCAATGTATACCCCTGTGCGGACAACGTCGGGTCGATCATTGTCCACGTGCCGACAAGACTTTTGATCTCACTCCATGTTCCGACGAGAGCATCTTGTGTCATGGTCTGTTCTGCATTCGACAATTTTCGGAACACCAACACCGGATCCGCCTCGGTCAGTTCCCGTTCATAGAAAAGTGTGCAGAGCTTCAATTCGTTCGTATACGGATCCAGGATCGCTATGATCTTGCCATTGCTGTTGCCGGTCTCGGTCAGCACGGAATCGATCACGGAACACGCCAATGAAGTGGAATGATCCTCTCCCGCCAGCCGCATCCCAATCCGGAAGCTTCCTTGCTCGATCGAAAGATACCCCGAAAGCCCGGACAGATCAAAGGACGAAAAAGCGGATTCCGCCCGTTCCAGCGTCCAGACGCCGAAAAGGTCTTCCATGGCAACGGTTTTCTTCAAAAGCGGTTTCCTCTGCATTTCAAACCAATGCTCTAACATGTATGTATCGGGGTTCCGATACAGCGTCAGCCACGACGTCTCCGATTCGAACAGCAGCAGCGCATCCGATTCCGGATCATAAACCGCCTGCATCGTTTCATCGCCGAACGTCACAGTGATCCCATTCTTAACGGAATATGTTCCCTCAATCGTTTGTTCACCCGACAAAGGGATCTGATACACCATCTTCGCCGTTCCGTCCCTGAACAGGGTCAGCCGATAGCCAACATCCACGTTGTCCGGCGTCCACTCTCTTCAGACGCCTTCGAGGTCTTCCGCCCGAATCTCGACGATCAAGCGGTAGCTCACCCGTGTCGCCTCGATGGTACTGCCGTCCGCAAGCGTCAGCGTCATGGTGTCCGTGTCCGTATTCAGCTCCGCCGTCCTGACGATCGTCTGATCGGAGAAGGTGAGCAAAACGATATTTCGGCTTGTCATATTCCATGCGTAGTGCGCCCGGATATCATAATCGCCGAACAGTCCCAGAATGCGGGCTGTTCCGTCGTCGAACAGCTCCAGATACAGAGACGGATAATCATAATCGTCCGTCTCCCATACGCCGGTTTCCAGTCCAAGCGCATAGCTTGAATCGTGATAGTACGGTGCTTTCTTCCAGCAGATCGTATAGACGCCCCACGCGCTGTCTTCGTACACCGGTTCCAGCGTTGAGCCGCCTTTTTCGTACATCATCTTTACGATCCGCTGACCGTCTTCCGCAAAAACGAGTTCTGTCGAATAATACCCGCTGTCATTCGTCCATCGCAGTGAGACGGAAAAGACCGATTCGTCATCCCACGAGAGGATGTAGTCCCCGCTGTCCGGAAGGTCCAAAAACGCGCGGATCGAATCCGTCATTGAGGCATACGGATGATCCCGGTCCACAAAGCCGTTGTCTTTGATCGGATAGACGACGCCGTTTACGATCATGCCGTGCTCCGGCGCTTTCATATCCTCCGCTACCGCCATAAGCAGCGTGCGATTTTCTTCATAAAAGCGCTTCATTGCGATGCTCGCCGCATTTCTATCCGCAAAGGTCGCACTCGCATACGGAAGCGGCTCGCCGGTCTCTGCCGGTTCCGGCTCGACCGGCGCTTCCGGTGCAAGCTGTTCGCCGGGTTCGGGAAGCGGCGCAGAGGTGACCTCTGCCTGCGGCGGCTGCACGTCGGCGGGCTCCGGCGCTTTTGTTGCGCGGATGCCGCCCGCGCCGAGGATCAGCGCGACCACAAGGACCACGGCTGCCGCGGATACCGCGGTGAGACCGTACGCAAGCCAACGATGCGCGCGCTTCACCGGCTGCGGCTGCTCCGAAGGCATATCGTCGATCGTTATTTTCGATTTCTTCCGGGTTCCGTTCAGCGCGGCGTCAAAGCGCGCCTGCGCCGCTTCGGGGATGGGCTCGTTCGTTGCGTCCATGTGCGCGCCTTGCTCCTCCGCGTCAAGGAGGATCGCTTCCTTCAGCAGTTTTTCAAACGCTTTATTCCGCATAGCCGTCCTCCCTGCAAAGCGCAAGCACCGCGCGCCGCGCGCGCATCAGGTACACGCGCACGGAGCTTCTTTTGACGCCGAGCGCCCTTGCGATCTCGCCGTCGCTCATGTCCAGCAGATACTTATACCGCAGTACGTCCTTTAAGCTTTCGGGCAGCTTCAAAAACGCCGCCTTGACCTCGGCGACGGTCAGGTTGCCGATCGCGCGTTCCTCGACGGACGCCGTTTCATCCGGCACGTTGAGCTCCTCCGTCGGCAGTGCCTGTGTTCCGTCCTTTTTCAGGCGATTCAGCGCGTTTCGTTTCGTCGCGGTCAAAAGATAGACCGCGCGGGCGTTTTCGGGCAGGCCTTTCAGCGTGTCGATCTTTTTCATGCAGCGCACGAACGTATCCTGCACGACGTCCTCCGCGGCGTTCGGTTCGCGCAAAATTCCGATTGCCGTACGCTTCATGCGGTGATAGTTCGACGCGAACAGATCGCTTATCATTGCGCGGTCCGCTTCGCTGTCCAGAATCAGCAGCAGTAAAATCATCGATTAAATGTCCCCCTTTGACCTCTTTGTCTATATAGACAATCGGACAGGCAGAAATGTTACATCGGTTTTGGTAAAATTACATAATCGGTTCGGCGGGCGGGCAATGCCCCTACGGGTAAACATATCCCAATTCACGCGGGGCGCCGAGGACGTCGCCCCCTACGTTGGCATATACGCCGACGTTCATACTTTTAAGATAAGCAGTCCAAGATTCTTTTTAGCGGTCCGTAGGGGGCGGCCTCCCGGACGCCCCGCATGCTTTTCGCGGATCCATGCATTGACGGCGAGGCCGTCTGCAAAGCGTTATGATTGCCTGCGGCAAGCGAGCAGTTGTAGGGACGACCATTGGTCGTCCGTTCCGCTGTTTCGGCGGGCGGGTATGATCCGCCCCTACGGGCCGCTCACACGTTTCTTGCCTCCCCTGTGCAAGGGGAGGTGTCACCGAAGATGACGGAAGGGTTGTCCGGAATATCGTTTCACTCCTCCGCATCCGGGGCGGAGAGGTATTTTTTGAAAAAGAAGATGAGAAACGGGATCGAGACAAGGAACGTCAATAGGTCCGCGCCCGCCTGTACCGCCTCGATGCCGGTGATGCCGAAAAGGGCAGGCAGCATGAACACGAGCGGCACAAAGAAGATGCCCTGCCGGCAGGAGGCGAGGATCGTTGCGCCGACCGCAAAGCCGAGCGATTGATAGAGCTGGTTGACGTAGGTGGAAAAGCCCATCAGCGGGATCGTAACGCACAAAAACCGCAGCATGCCGCTGCCGATCTTCACGACCTCCGGATCGTCGCGAAACCAGGTCATGATCGGCTCGCGGAAGAAGAACACCGCCGCCGCGATCGCAAGACCGATGACCGTCATGGAGGCCGTCGCGTACCAGAAGACCTTCTTCACGCGCGAATAACGCTTCGCGCCGAAGCAGTAGCCGGCGATCGGCTGAAAACCCTGTCCGACGCCGATCACGATGTGCCGCACGAACATATAGAGCTTGTTCGCAATCGAGATCGCCGCGACCGCCGCCGCGCCGAACGGCGCCGCCTGGATATTCAGAAGCGCCGAGGACAGGCTTGCCATGCCCTGCCGGAACAGCGTCGGCACGCCCATGCGCACGATATGCACATAGACCGAGACCTTTTTACCGATGTACTTCGGACGCAGACGGACGATGCTGCGATCGCGGATGAAGATGATCGCCATGATGATGAAGCTCGTCATCTGCGAAAGCATGGTCGCGAGCGCCGCGCCCGCGATGCCCATGCCGCATGTGAAGATCAGAAGCGGATCGATGATCAGGTTCAGGATCCCGCCGCTGATCATCGCGAGCATCGAGTACATCGCCTGCCCCTCCGAGCGCAGGATATTGTTCAATACAAACGCCGAGGTCATAAACGGCGCGCCGATCAGACTGAAGC
>JAEEGK010018215.1_pt1 | contig 15216 bp, 12 predicted proteins | sample 8958771 | NCBI WGS metagenome assembly JAEEGK01 (sample SAMN16246547, study PRJNA631951) | gut metagenome | biome: gut microbiome; feature: rumen; material: SC-attached | host: Bos | place: Iran: Karaj | collected 2018-10 | reverse complement strand
GGAGTTCGACGAAAACCGTTCCTGGATGTACCACTTCCAGTATGACCGGGAGGGGCATTTTACGACGGGGTGCAAGTCCCGCCACCTGCAGACCTATTCCGCCACCTACCGCGACTACACCGGAGGCGCCCACGAGATGTCCGGCGCCGGGCAGATCGTCTTCGACCTGACCACGGGCGCGACCGTGTCCGAGGCGGACCTGTTCGCCCCGGGCTACGAAGAAGGGGTCAAGGAGTTGCTGAAAGCCTCTTTCGAGGCCTATCTCGCCGAGGAGGAGCAGGAAGAGGACATGTTCTTCGGCCTGCCCGCACCCAACGGCAATTTCTCCGTCTCGGAAGAGGGCGTCACCTGGACCTACAATCCCTATGAGATCGCGCCCTACGCGTTGGGCGCGGTCGAGTTGACCGTCCGCTGGACGGACCTGAAACCGTATCTGAAATACTGACTGTTTTTGTGATAGAATTATGAAAAAACTTTTAGCTCTTTGCTGTCTCGCCCTCTTTCTGGTGGGTTGCGAAAAGAAATTCCCTACGGAAGCTGCTTTCAAGGACATTACATTCGATTTCACGTTGAACTTTCCTGACGATGCCGATCCTGGCAAGACCGGCTGGACAGCCGGGGACAGAGCGTTCGTTATCTTCCAGAATACCAATGCCTTCTGCGTCTCGCTGCTGTATGATGGCTCCGCCTGGAAGGCCTCGGTGATCAGCCCGTTCGGCAGGGACAGGATGTCCACCGGCTCCCGGTTCGCGATGGCGCTCTACCGGCCCCTGATCACGGAGGAGAGTCTTGCCGTCAGCGGGCATGCCATTGGGATTCCGTCAGAGGATTATAGCTATTATCTGGCTTCGGAGCCCGTTGCTTGCTATTGGGACATGCTTCCGGGCGGCAAGGTGCGGTTGTCAGCCACCATGGATCTGCACTGCCCCACACGGGAGTATGTCCAGTTCTTTGTCAAGGACGATACGGACGGTGCCAAATATACGCTTCGCTCAGCGTGTTTTGAAGAGCCCAGCACGTTTGTCTATCTCGGCGACCTTACCGTGGGAAGCGGTTTTGATGACCGCGAAATGAAGGGCTTTCCTTGCGAATATGGTGGAGAGCGGGGATATTTGTTCTGCGGAGAATTCCATCGCGTGCTGGACGGAGCGTATCTGATCTTGACGGAACATTGGAGCGGCAAGCGCTGGGACTATTTCTTGCCGGACCACGGCGTTTTCAACAGCCGCGAGGTCGTCCATCTTCCTGCCCCCGGCGAAGGATCCGGCTGGCAGGAGATGACGCCCGACGGGACGGTTAAGATGCAGGTCGGTACGAAAGACTTGGGCACCTGGCATATATGCAATTATGGTGCAGAAACGCCCAGCGGGCTGGGGACGCACGTTACTTATGCTGAGGCTGCAGCCAATGACGTCCCCACCCGCGAGGAAACCGAATTGCTTTTTAAAGGATGCAAGCGGACCCTCGCCAAGATTGGTGAGCAGGAGGGTGTCGTCTTCCAATCGGATACAGGATTTCTGTTCTTCCCTTCGGTCTCCTACTGGACTTCTTCCTCTTCTGACATTCCGGGATTATTCTGGTCCTTTTATTTCTATTACGGCGATGCGCAGTTCTATGATTCGGATCCGGAGAAGAAAAACCGGTTCCGCTGCGTAGTCAGATAGCGGCGGAACGGCTATTCTTCGTCTTCGGCGCCCATGAATTCGAAGTAGGCGATCAGGTCCGATTCGTGGTCCTGCAGCCAGGCTTTGAATTCTTCCGGGCGGCCTTCGCGCAGCATGAACATATTGTAGGCCTCCCAGTGGCCGGCGTCCAGGACTTTCCGCTGGACGGCGAACACAGGATACCTGTCCTGCTCTTTGGCTTCGAAGTGCTCCAGGAAGCGGCGGCGGATGGCGGTGAGCTCGGCGAGCGTGAGCTGTCCGCCGGCGGCCTTGAGCGCCTCGGCGTCGACAGACTCATTCATGGCGTCGCTGAAGCTGAGCTCCCGGGCGATACGGGACATCTGTTCGAGAAGCGAGGTGGGTGACGCGCCGCTCTCGACGTCTTTCTTGTCAATCGTGATGGTCCGGTCGCGGGCAAAAGTGGTCCGCACGGTGTCGGCCTCGAAGTGGATATTCTCGTTGTAGGCATCGTACAGCAGCTTGCTGACCTCCGGCCAGCGCGGCCCGTTGGGGTCGTAGATGAGGTTGTGCGTCTCCGCGTAGATGATGGCCTTCACGGGATAGTCGGCGGAAAGGTACTGGGCAGCACGGTAGTAGTTGGATGCGAAGCCCGGATCGACCTCGATGCCGTGCTCGTAATAGCCGACACCTTGTGTCGTGTATCCCAGGCCGATCAGGACGTTGCCGGTCTCCAGGTGGAGATAGCCGGAATCGGGGAATTTCTCGAGCCCGGCCTGATAGGTCTTCAGGGCGTCCTTGGGCTTGCCCATCATGTCCTGGGCGTTGCCTGCCACGGCAAAGTACTGCGGGTTCGCGTCCGGTGCGGACAGGGTGGGCTTCAGGGTCTTGTAGGCGTTTTTGTAGTCTTGCTTCTGGTAGTAGCAATAGGCCTTCTCGAATTTCAGGCCGGAGACGTCCGGATGCTTCTTGATCAGCTCGTCGTAGATGGCGATGGCTTCGTCTTCCCGCCCGTTGTCCGAATACGTGAGGGCGAGATCGATGCGTTCGTTTTCTTCCTCGCTGAAGACTTGCGCCAGCGAAGAGACGGAAATGACGGAGAGGACAAGGAGTAAGAGGATCTTTTTCATAGTGTATTAATTATAGCTGATTTTGATGTTTTCTTCCATATCCCAAATATATCCATTATGCATCAATTCTCCAAGTTACTCATTGTCTGAGCTGGAATAATGGTGTTTCGGAGCGAAGCGACCGGGGGAGCCCGAGGGGAACGCCCCTCGGCATAAGGGAACCGGGGAGTACGAAAAAGGCCTCGCAGCAGCGCTGTGAGGCCTTTTGAGTGCTCCCTTAGGGGCTCGAACCCTAGACACCCTGATTAAGAGTCAGGTGCTCTACCAACTGAGCTAAGGAAGCAATATTTCAAACGAAAGCTCGTTTCACTTTTGTGACCCGTTCGGGGCTCGAACCCGAGACCCCAACATTAAAAGTGTTGTGCTCTACCAACTGAGCTAACGAGTCCTCCGTTTTGGGATTGCAAAGGTATTGCTTTCTTCTGAATTCTCCAAATTTATTTCAACTTTTTTCCGGTAATTTTCTCAATTGCCTCGAAACTGCCCAGATCGCTCCACATCCAGTGGCCCGGAATCATGTGCACGTCGTCGGATTTCTCCATCACGGCGTAGTCGATCGAGATCTTCTCGCAGGTGGGGAAGAGGCGCGCGAGCTCGGCAGGCTCGGCGGGCGTGAAGAGGGCGGGCGCCAGCTCGTCCATCACGCCGCAGATCTGCGGGGCGTAGCGGCGCAGCTCCGCCTCGATGGTGGCGACGTTCCAGACGAAGATGCCGGCGTTCCAGAAGTAGCCGCCTTCGTCCAGGTAGGCCTGGGCGACTTCCAGCGAAGGCTTCTCCTTGAAGGAGGCGACCTTTACGACGCCGTCCGCGGCGCCCGGGGCGTGGATGTAGCCGTAGCCGGTGTGCGGATAGGTCGGGTTGATGCCCACGCACACGATGGCCGGCCGCGTGGCGGTGAAGTCCAGCGCCGTGCGCATCGTGGCGGCGAACGCGTCGTAGTCGGGGACGTAGGCGTCGGACGGCGTCACGACGATGTTGGCCTGCGGGTCCTCGTGGCGGATCTTCCAGCAGGCGTAGGCGATGCAGGGTGCCGTGTTGCGCGGCTCCGGCTCGGCGAGGATGTGCGCCTCGGGGATGTCGGGCAGCTGTTCACGGATGAAAGGGACATAGCGGGCGGAAGTGACCACCCAGAACTGTGCGTGCGCGTCCGTGCGCAGGAAACGCTCGTAGGTCAGCTGGATCAGGGTCTTGCCGCAGTCCAGCAGGTCCAGGAACTGTTTGGGGCGCTCCGGGGTGCTGACGGGATAAAGCCGGCTGCCGACGCCTCCGGCCATGATGACGATGTGGTTGTCAGCCATAATGTATTATAGTAGTTCGGAAAGCTGCTTGTAGAATTGCTTGCTGACCGGGATGGACGGGACCTCGGGGTGGAGGAGCTCCGCCGTGATCATGCCTTCTTTGTTCTTGCTCAACAACTTGACATACTTCGGATTGACGAAGTAGGAGCGGTGGCAGCGCACGAGCCCGTGCTGGGCGACCGTGTTCTCCACGCTCTTCATCGAGGCGCGCAGCATGAAATCCTTGACGCGGTCCGTGTCCATGTAGCGGATGATGACGTAGTTGGCGTCGGCCTGGATGCTGATGACCGCGGCCGGGTCGATCGTGAGCTTGAGGCGCTTGTGCTCGTCGTAGAACTTGACGAGGGTGTCGACGGGTTCGGCCTTGAGGTCGGCGTTCTTGTTGAGGATGATCTGCACCAGGGTCAGGAACAGGTAGGGGTAGACCAGGATCAGGTAGGAGAACTTGAAGCAGTGCGACAGGACGGCGAAATAGGTGTATGCACCATTATAGAACAGGGCCGTGTAGAGGGCCATGAAGAACGAGAAGACGAACACTTCGCCGAAGCACCAGATGGCGTAGTGCCACCAGCGGAAGGGGATGTGCTTGTAGAGCACGCTGAAGATGAGGCGGGTGAGGGCGAGGATGGCCATCAGGATGGTCGCGAGCATCACGAAGTGGAATCCGAACGACATCCCGCCGACCTGGTAGTATTCCTGCAAGCTGAAAGGGTTGTACAGGAAGCAGAATCCGACAAAGAAGGCCGGAATCAGCACAACATAAAGGAGTTGCTCCTTGTAGGTCTTTCCGATGCGCAGTCGAGTGTTCATAAGCCTGGTCTTTCGTTTTAAACGTTTCCGTGGGACGGGGACGAAATCCCCGGACCCGGATTTTCGTCCCAAAGTTATTCCCTTTTTTCCGCAAAACAAGGTTTTCGTCACTTTTTTTGCCCGCCGGTTTCCTTTGTTTGCCCGCCCCGCGGACCTGTTTTATCTTTGCGCGGTTTTTTTCGGGAGCGGGACTTCGCACTTCGGGGGAGTTTCGCCCCTGTGCGGGCGATTTCACCCATCCGTGTCCGAATTTGACCACATAACGGCCGAAACAGGAAGTCGTTGCCGATTTTTAAGATAACTTCGCAGCCGGTTTTTCAGGACTGTATTATCTTAAACCTAAAAAGAAGGAAAATTTTTATGATCAAGATCGACAACTTCATCAAACTCTTCGAAGGCGCCGTCCGCGAAAGTTGGGAGCGTCCTGCGCTGAGCGACTTCCGCAAGTCCACGATCAGCTATCGCGAGCTCGCGGAAAAGATCGAGACGCTTGACCTGATTTGGAAAAAAGCCGGCCTCAAGCCTGGCGACAAGATCGCCATCAACTGCAAGAGCAGCGCGATGGGCGTGACCGTCTTCATGGCGGCTGTCAGCAAGGGCTATGTGGCCGTACATCTCTATAATGCATTCACCCCGGCCGATACAGAGCGCCTGGTCAATCATTCCGACAGCAAGATCCTCTACACCGAGAAGCGCACCTTCGACGCGATGGACTTCGGGCAGATGCCCGAAGTGCTCTGCGTCATCGACTCCGCCACCGGCAAGGTCCTCGCCAGCCGCAACGGCGCGGGCGAGTTGTACGCTGCCGGCGCGCAGTTGCTCGCCGCGGCGTATCCCGCCGGGATGCGGCCGGCCGACTTCAAGGTGGTCGACCCCGACCTCGACGAGGTGTGCGCCATCCTCTATACCTCCGGCTCCACCGGCAACCCGAAGGGCGTGATGCTGACCTACCGCAACTACACGGCCAACGTCCAGGGCATCCGCCCGGGCTTCCCGTTCTATAAAGGTGAGGACTACCTCAGCCTCCTGCCGCACGCCCACAGCTTCGGCTTGACCTGCGACGTGGTCATCCCGATGACGATGGGTATGCACGTGACCGTGCTCGGCGTCCCGCCGATCCCGATGAACGTGCACGAAGCGCTCCAGGAAGTCAAGCCGCGCATCTTCTTCGGCGTGCCGCTGATTTTCGTCAAGTTCGCCGAGTACATCCTCGGCGCCGAGATCCGCAGCGCCGAAGGCAAGGCGAAACTGGACGACTACGAGAACAATGCAGACTACTGCAAGATGCTGCACGACAAGCTGATGGCCGCGATGGGCGGCCGCGTCGAGGTGTTCTGCACCGGCGGCTCCGCCATCCCGTCCGAGGTCGAGTCCCTGCTGGTCTACAAGCTCAAGGTGCCGTTCATGACCGGCTACGGCCTGACCGAGCTCGGCCCCATCGCCTCTTATGGCCGGGTGGGCAAATACATCCCCAAGTCCTGCGGCGAATGGCTGCCCGAGATCCTGGAATACCGCATCGACTCTCCGGACCAGCAGAACATCGCCGGCGAGCTGTCCGTGCGCGGCGACGTCGTCTTCAAGGGCTACTACAAGAATCCCGAGGCCACGGCGGCCGTGCTCAGCGAGGACGGCTGGTTCCGGACCGGCGACATCGGCACCATCGACGCCAACGGCAACATCTTCCTGCTGGGCCGCTGCAAGAACATGATCCTCACGGAGAACGGCCAGAACGTCTATCCGGAAGAGATCGAAGTCGTGCTCAACGAGCTGCCCTACGTGGCCGAATCCATCGTCCTGCAGCGCGAGCACCGCATCGCGGCGCTCATCGTCCCCAACCTGGACGCCCTCGACAAGGCCGGCATCGGCGCCGACGGCCTCGATGCCATCATGAAACAGAATATCGTATGCCTCAACGGCAAGCTGCCCGCCTACTCGGCGATCAACGACTACGAGCTCCGCTTCGAGCCGTTCGCCAAGACCCCGAAGGGCAGCATCCGCCGCTTTATGTATAAATAATGGAAGAGAGAAGAGTAGTTATTACCGGAACCGGCGTCATCTCGCCGGTCGGAAACGGCACTGAAGCGTTCTGGTCCGCCCTCAAGGCGGGCCGGTGCGGGATCAGCGCCTATCCTGAAGCCAAGGAATGGAACCTGCCGGTCAGCGTGGCCGGCGTGGTCCGCGATTTCGATGCGACCGCCTATGGCATTACGCTCAAGGAGACCAAGCGCAACGACCGCTTCTGCCTGTTCGCGCAGGCGGCGGCCGAGCAGGCGATGCAGGAGAGCGGCCTCCAGGCCGGCACCAACATCGCCCCGGAGCGCCTCGGCATCTATGTCGGCACGGGCATCGGCGGCATGAACACCTTCGCCGAGCAGACGAAAGTCATGCTTGAGGAAGGCGCCGACCGCATCTCCCCGCTGTTCATTCCCAAGATGATCGGCAACATCGCCGCCGGCAACATCGCCATCCGCTACGGCGCACAGGGCGCCAACCTCACCGCCGTGGCCGCGTGCGCTTCGAGCACGCAGTCGGTCGGCGAGGCGTTCCGCGCCGTCAAGTTCGGCTTTGCCGACGCCATCCTCACGGGCGGCACCGAAGCCGTCCTCCATCCGCTCGCTTTCGGCGGCTTCGTCAGCGCCCACGCCCTGACGCTCGCCGACGACCCGACGCGCGCCTCGCTGCCGTTCAGCATCGACCGCGCCGGCTTCGTGATGGCGGAAGGCGCCGCGATGCTGGTCCTGGAAGAATACAACCACGCGGTCGCGCGCGGCGCGAAGATCATCGCCGAGGTGACGGGCTACGGCAACTACTGCGACGCGCACCACGCCACGGCCCCGCGCCCGGACGGCCTGCCCGCTTCGTGGGCCATCCGCGACGCCCTGGCCCAGTCCGGCTACCGCGAAGGCGAAGACCTCTATATCAACGCCCACGGCACGGGCACGCACCTCAACGACAAGACGGAGACGGCGGCCATCAAGCTCGCCCTCGGCGAGGCGGACGCCCGCCGTGCCAGCATCAGCTCCACCAAGTCGATGACCGGCCACATGATCGGCGCCGCCGGCGCGGTGGAGATCCTCGCTTCGGCCCTGGCCCTGCGCGACGGCATCATCCCGCCGACCATCGGCCTGGTCAACCCGGATCCCGAGTGCGACCTGGACTACACGCCGCTCAAGGCGAAGGAGCGTCCGGTCCGCGTGGCGGTGTCCAACTCCCTGGGCTTCGGCGGCCACGACGCCTCCGTCGCCCTGCGCAAATACGAGTAAAACCCAAACCTACTGATAATGAATCGAGAAGAAATCAAACAACTGCTCCCGCACCGCGAGCCGATGCTGCTCGTGGACTGGACGGAAGGCAATGCCGAAGGCATCCGCGCCACCTACCACGTGACGGGCGAAGAATTCTTCGTCCAGGGTCATTTCCCGGGCTTCCCGGTGGTCCCCGGCGTCATTCTCTGTGAGATCATGGCCCAGTCCTGCACCCTCATCCTGGGCGAGCAGCTCAAGGGCCACACCCCCTTCTACGCCGGCCTCGACAAGGTCCGCTTCAAGCACATGGTGCGTCCCGGCGACACGATCGAGATCACGGCCAAGCCGATCTCCGTCCGCGGCTCCCTGTACGTCATCGGCGCACAGGCCACGGTCGACGGGCACCTTGCCGTCAAGGGCGAGCTTTCATTCTTCCTGATGGAAAACAAAGATCTGAAGAAGTAAGATGGAACTGCTGAAAGGAAAGAAAGGCATCATCACCGGTGCCCTCAATGACAAGTCCATCGCCTGGAAGGTGGCCGAGCGGGCCATCGCCGAAGGCGCGGACATCGTCCTCACGAATACGGCCCTGTCGCTGCGGATGGGTTCCCTGCAGGAATTCGCCGACGCGCATGGCTGCAAGCTGATTGCCGCTGATGCCACGAGCCTCGAAGATCTCGGCGCGCTCGTGGACGGCGCTATGGAACACTTCGGCGGTCCCTTCGACTTCGTGCTGCATTCCATCGGAATGTCGCCGAACGTGCGCAAGGGCCGTCCTTACGAGTCGTTGGACTATGGCTTCCTGAGCAAGACCCTCGACATCTCCGCCCTGTCCTTCCACAAACTGCTGCACACCCTCTACGAGAAGGATGCGCTCAAGGAGTGGGGCTCCGTGGTGGCGCTGACCTACATCGCGGCCGAGCGCACCTTCGCGGGCTACAACGACATGGCGGACGCCAAGGCGCTCCTCCAGTCGATCGCCCGCAGCTTCGGCATGATCTACGGTGCGTCGAAGCACGTGCGCGTCAACACCGTGTCCCAGTCGCCCACCGCGACGACTGCGGGGCAGGGGATCGCCGGCATGGAGGACATGCTCAAGTACGCCGACCGGATGTCGCCGCTGGGCAACGCCACGGCCGACGACTGTGCCGATTACATCGTGACGCTCTTCTCGGACTACACCCGCAAGGTCACGATGCAGAACCTTTACCACGACGGCGGATTCTCGTCCGTCGGCCTGACTGCCGCAGAGGTCGCCACCTTCCCGAAGGAGTAGCTTCCCGGCAGCACTGAAGAGCGATCCCCGACCGTGAGGCCGGGGATCATTGTTTTACATCAGGAAGCGCGAGACGTCCTCGCCGCGCGCCTGCATTTCGCGGATCTGCGTGGAGGAGATGTCCACGATGGGCGCGTCGATCAGGCGGATGTGGTAGAAGCGGTCCAGGTCCTCGAGGCTGACCGCGCCGGGGGCCGCGCCCTGCGAGGCGTCCAGCACGTAGGGGACCGGGAAATGGCGGCATTCCTCGAGGAGCATTTCGCGCATGCGCTCCATGTCGTAGCCCTTGCGGGGATAGACGGCCACGCCGTATTCGTTGAGGATGCGGGCGGCGTCGCGCCAGCGGTGGATGTTCTCCAGGTTGTCCGCGCCGATCACGAGCGTGAAATCGTTCTCCGGCTCGCGCTTCTTGAGCGCGTCCAGGGTGCGGATCGTGTAGGTGGGGGCGGGCATCTCCAGCTCGATGTTGTCCACCCAGACGTGCAGCTCGGGATGGCGCCGGACGGCCGCGATGGCGTCTTCGTAGCGCCGCTGCGCGGAAAGGGCCTTGGACGGGTCTTTCAGCGGGTTCTGCGGCGAGATGACCAGGTAGACCCAGTCGAACTCGCGCGTGGCTGTGAGCCGCTCCATGATGGCCTGGTGGCCGATGTGGAGCGGGTCGAACGAGCCGGAGTAGACAGCTATCCGCATAGGAAGGCGTCTACGAGGGCCTCCGCCTCGGCGAAGGTCTCCTCCAGTCTGTCGTTGACCAGGTCGCGGTCGAATTTGCCGGCGGCGAACGCCAGCTCCGAGGCGGCCTTGTCCAGCCGCTCGCGGATGGCCTCTTCGCTGTCGGTGCCGCGGCCGCGCAGGCGCTTCTCCAGCACCTCCATGCTGGGCGGGACGATCAGCACGGAGAGGGCGGCGTCGCCGAAATACTTCTTGAGATTGACACCGCCTTTGACGTCCACGTCGAAGACGATTACATGGCCTTTCTGCCAGATACGCTCGACTTCGCTCTTGAGCGTGCCGTAGAAGCGGTCGTGGTAGACTTCCTCATATTCGACGAAGGCGTCCTGCGCGATGAGCTCGCGGAAGCGCTCCGCGTCGATGAAGTAGTATTCGACACCATCCTGCTCCTGGCCGCGCGGGGAGCGTGAAGTGGCCGAGATGGAGAATTCGAACTGGGGGTACAGACCCAGCAAGTGATTCACGACGGTGCTCTTGCCGGCACCGGAAGGAGCAGAGAATATGATGACTTTACCTAACATTTATGATGTCTATTATGAGGACTTTTCCGCAAAAATAGTTATTTTTGCACGATTTAAAGATTCGTTAGTCACAAATTAAATATCTTATGAAGGTTTCATTCAAAGAACTGGGCCTGGTGAACACCCGCGAGATGTTCGCCAAAGCCGTCAAGGGTGGCTATGCCATCCCTGCTTTCAACTTCAACAACATGGAGCAGCTCCAGGCCATCATCCAGGCCGCTGCCGAGACCAAGTCTCCGGTGATCCTGCAGGTGTCCAAGGGCGCCCGCGCCTACGCCAACCAGACCCTCCTCCGCTACATGGCGCAGGGTGCTGTGGAGTATGCCAAGGAGCTGGGCTGGAAGAAGCCCCAGATCGTCCTTCACCTGGACCACGGCGACAGCTACGAGACCTGCAAGAGCTGCGTTGACTTCGGCTTCTCTTCCGTCATGATCGACGCTTCCTCCCTCCCTTACGAGGAGAATGTCAAGCTGACCCGCAAGGTGGTCAACTACGCCCACAAGTTCGACGTGACCGTCGAGGCCGAGCTCGGCGTGCTCGCCGGTGTCGAGGACGAGGTTTCCTCCGCCGTTTCCCACTACACCAAGCCGGAAGAGGTGATCGACTTCGTCAAGAAGACCAAGTGCGACTCCCTCGCCATCTCCATCGGTACCTCCCACGGTGCCTACAAGTTCACCCCTGAGCAGTGCACCCGCGACCCGAAGACCGGCCGCCTCATCCCGCCGCCCCTCGCATTCGACGTGCTGAAGGCCATCGAGAAGAAGCTCCCCGGCTTCCCGATCGTTCTCCACGGTTCTTCTTCCGTCCCGCAGGAGTATGTCGACATGTGCAACCAGTACGGTGGCAAGCTCCCCAACGCCGTCGGTATTCCTGAGGAGCAGCTCCGCAAGGCCGCCAAGAGCGCTGTCTGCAAGATCAACATCGACTCCGACAGCCGTCTGGCCATGACCGGCGCCGTCCGCAAGTACCTCGCCGAGAACCCGAGCCACTTCGATCCCCGCCAGTACCTCAAGCCGGCCCGCGAGGAGATGAAGAAGATGTACATCCACAAGATCGTGAATGTCCTCGGCTCCAACGGCAAGGCCCGCTAAGCCGCGAACTTCCGCTGAATAGATTTCGGGGTGCAGAACTTGAGATTCTGCACCCCGAACTCGTTTCTGGTCCCCGCCGGGGTGCAGAAAGCCCACTTTTGCACCCCGACCTACGGGAACAGTTCCCTCACGACCCGGTCATCAAGTCTGAGAATGCGCCGGATCTGTCCGTTGCTGGCGTTCCAGGACTGCTTCATCTGGACGGCCACCTGAATCTTGTCGTTTCCCGTGAGCTCGGCAGGCTTGGTCACGCCGAAACGGGTGCGGCACAGGGCGCACACGGCGTCGAACAGCTCGTTGTCGGTCAGGAACACTTCGTCGCCAAGTCTTTTGGCGACCTCGCCATAGGCTTCGCGCCCACGCGAAAGAAGGTTGAAATATTGGTGGGCGTCCTGAAAGAAAGATTCCCCCTCCCGGATGCAGGCGAAGGAAGGAATGTGGAACGCCCCGTCTTTGACCTGATAGCCGTCGGGCAACTCGCAGATCCTGCTGTGCGTGATTTTCCGCTTGGTCCGGTAAGGCAGATCGGCATAATTGACGCCACCGCCCCAGGCTGCCGGATTGAAATAGTACATGCCGGAACTCCAGGGATAAGAGAAAGGGGTGTGCTGCGGGCAGGCGACGTATCCGTTGCGGTTGACATAGACAATCTCCGTGCGCAGCGCCTTCAGGTTCTCGATCGGGAGGAGCTTGGGGGTGAGCCCGCTCAGGTCGGATGCGCCCAGAAAGCCCTTCAGGATCTTCCGGCGGCGGTCGAAGTAGCGGAGACAGGCTTCTTCCGTACCTCCCAGGATATCATGAAGATGGTTTGACATCACGGCAAGGGCCAGAACCCTGACATCTTCCTCCAGCGCGAGCGCGCAGGAACTGACTCCGAGACCATAGTCCTCTTCCCGTTTGAAAAGGATTTCCTGGTTGGTCCCCGGCGTGCAGAGATGCCAGAACGGACCGCTAGAATGGAACTGGTATTCCAGTTGATCTTCCCGCCGGAAGCCTGCGACGGCGATTTTATCTTGAACAGCACTCATGTCGCAAAGCTACAGGGAAACAGCCGTTTAACTGGCGGAATAAACGTTTATTATTTCCGGAAGCAGCGGAATGGCGCTCCAGCACGCGTCGCGTGCCCGTTCCTGCCGGACGGGCCGCTGGAAAAAAGATATATTTTCCCGCAAAACGGCGGGAAAATATATCTTTTTTACGGTTCGGGGTGCAGATCACTGGCCCCAGTCGGGGTGCAGGGAGCCCGATTTTGCACCCCGGGGTTGGCTCTGGGCCCTGTCGGGGTGCAGGGAGCCCGATTTTGCACCCCGAGGTTGGCTCTCGCCCCAGTCGGGGTGCAGGAAGCCCGATTTTGCACCCGCGAAGCCGTTTTTTTGCTATATTAGGGTGCTAAAACTGATTCTGATGAAACGATTCCTCCTTGTGTTGGCGACCATGGCGACCATGGCGACCATGGCGGGGCTGGCGGGCAGCGCCCACGCCCAAGCCCGCGCCCGTGCCCGCGCCGCCGAAGACTGGCAGAACCCTGCCGTGAACGAGCGTGGCCGCGTGCCGATGCGCGCCACCTTCACCACCGACAGCCCGCGCATCCCGCTCGACGGCATCTGGAAGTTCCGCTGGTATGAGAGCCCGGACGCGCGTTCGCGCGACTTCTTCCGGCCCGGGCTGGACGACGCCGACTGGGGGACGATGCCCGTGCCCGGGATGTGGGAGCTCAACGGCTACGGCGACCCGCTCTATGTCAATATCCAGTATGCCTGGGACGGACACTACAAGAACAACCCGCCCGTCGTGCCCACGGAGCGCAACTATGTCGGGCAGTACCGCCGCAGTTTCGCGATTCCTGCCGACTGGGCGGGCCGCGACATCTTCCTGGCCATCGGCTCCGCCACGTCCAACGTGCGTGTGTGGGTGAATGGCAGGGAAGTGGGCTACAGCGAGGACAGCAAGCTGGAGGCGCGTTTCGACATCACGAAATTCGTCAAGCCCGGCGAGGACGCGCTCATAGCGCTGGAGATCTTCCGCTGGTGCGACGGCACCTACCTGGAGTGCCAGGACTTCTGGCGCTACGCGGGCATCGCGCGGGAATGCTACCTGGAGGCGCGGCCCCGGGCGCGCATCGAGGACATCCGCGTGCGCGGCGGGGCGGACGGCACATTCGAGGCGACCGTCCGGCTGAGCGGGAATGTCAGGACCGTGGACCTGAATGTCATCGGCCCCAAGGGTGAGCTGCTGCTCGCCGCGGATGGGGTCAAAGTGGAGAAGGGCGTGGCACACTTCTCCGACGTCTTCGAACCGGAAATCTTCGACCTGTCGCTCTGGAGCGCTGAGGAACCGACCCTCTACAAGCTCTTTGTCCGGGCCTGCACCAAGTCCGGCATCACCGACTGGGCGGAAACTGCCTTCGGTTTCCGGACGGTGGAGATCAAGGGCCGGCAGCTGCTGGTCAACGGCCAGCCCGTCCTCATCAAGGGCGCCGACCGCCACGAGATGTCCGCCACGGGCGGCTACGTGGTCACGGAAGCCGAGATGCTGGAGGATATCCGCATCATGAAGGAGCTCAACATCAACACGGTCCGCACCAGCCACTATCCCAACGACCCGCGCTGGCTGGACCTCTGCGACCGCTACGGCCTCTACGTGATCGACGAGGCTGACATCGAGTCGCACGGCATGGGCTACGGCCCGGAGACCCTCGGCGACAATCCCATCTACAAGCAGTCCCACCTGGAGCGCGTGCAGCGCATGGCGCAGCGCGACGTCAACCACCCGTCCGTGATCATCTGGAGCCTGGGCAACGAAGCCGGCAACGGACAGAACTTCTACGCCGCCTACGACTGGCTGAAGGCGTGGGACAAGAGCCGCCCCATCCAGTACGAGCGCGCCGGCGAGGAATACAACACCGACATCATCTGCTATATGTACATGTCCTGCGCGGACCTTGTCAAATACGCTGAAAATCCGGCCATTACACGGCCGCTCATCATGTGCGAGTACGCCCACGCGATGGGCAACTCGATGGGCGGGTTCGAGGACTACCTTGACCTCTTCCGGAAATATCCGGAACTGCAGGGCGGCTGCATCTGGGACTTCGTGGACCAGGCGGTGCGCTGGCCTTCGGAGAAGTCGCGCACCGGCTACATCTACGCCTTCGGCGGCGACTTCAACGACTACGACCCGTCGGACAACGCGTTCAACTGCAACGGCATCATCGCCGCCGACCGCTCCTGGCATCCGCACGCCTGGGAGGTGCGCCACGGCTACCGCTCCATCCTGACCTCCGCGTCGCCGGAGCAGGCGCTGGACGGGCGCGTGGACGTGTATAACGAGAATTTCTTCATCGACCTGAGCCGCTACATGCTGCGCTGGGAGGTGATCGCCGACGGCGTGCCCGTGCTGGCGGGCCAGCAGGATGCGCCCGCGGCCGGGCCGCAGCAGACGGCCACGGCCGACCTGGGCTTCCGCCGCGCCGCCCTGGACGCCATCCCGGGCGA
>JAEEGK010018214.1_pt1 | contig 15216 bp, 14 predicted proteins | sample 8958771 | NCBI WGS metagenome assembly JAEEGK01 (sample SAMN16246547, study PRJNA631951) | gut metagenome | biome: gut microbiome; feature: rumen; material: SC-attached | host: Bos | place: Iran: Karaj | collected 2018-10 | reverse complement strand
CTTCCCCATTCAAATGCAGAAGGCATAAGACTTGATTTTGAACCAAGGATTGTTGTCATGCGGAATACAGAATCAAACAAAGGAGTTATATCTGTGTTTGTCTGGGCTAACAAAGTTTTTTGAATATCCTGTTCTTTGCTAAATTCCTGAGACTTGTTAAGAAGCTCAATTGTAAGAGCACAAAGGGCCGGCTCATAATCAAGTGTTATATCATATTTTGTTTTATCTGCATTTGTAATAAGCTCAGAAGTATCACCCTGCAAAAGCGAATAAAGATTATTTGTCTGTTTTCCAAGCTTTGCAAATTCTTCAAGAGGAACAACAAATCTCGACTTGTTAGTCAGACTAACATAATCAATTGAAGAATCAAGAATCTCTGATGGCAGGAAAGTTAAGTATTCATTTTCATGCTGTTTTTCAATACTTAAAATTGCCGACTTTATAGTCTCAAGATTTTTTGTATACTTACAGTCAATTGCACCAAGAATACCAGAATACTTTGGAGACTGAACGCCAAGAATAAAACGCTGAATAAATGGCAGATAAGAAGCGTCTGTAATTTCGCTGTCTAATTCTTTTTGAATTTCATAAAGATCTTTTATTTTTTCTCCGCAAGTATAAACTTCATTTCGAATATCAGTATATTTTTTGCAGGCATTTTCAAACTGAGGATACAATGCAGCGGCTTCAACATAATTGTCGTTGTTTATAGCACGAAGATATTGTGCAGAAATATTATCAAAATCTTTTTGCAAAGCAGCATCTTCAAAACGGGCAACAGAAGCATTCAAGTTATTTATGATTTCTTCTGCGTTTTCAATCATCTGAGTATTTTCTGTTTCAAACGAATCGTAATACTCGTCCTTGTAAATATCAAAGCCTTCGGCAATTACCTGAGAGATTGCTGTAAAGTATTCTCCGTTTTCAGAAAGCGCTGCAGACTCATTTAAGATTTTATCAAAAAGGAATGCATAGTATTTGAAAAGGTGCATCTCTTCAAGCATATCAATCATACGCTTAATTTCTGCAGGAGGATTTTTTTCAATACTTCGCATTTGAAGAATAATTTTTGCAGGAGTTTCGTGATCTTCCGGATCATCAGTACTTGATTTGATTGCTTTTTCGGCAAGGATTGAATACTGCTTACGACGATTCATAATTATTTTAATAAGACGCTGTGCATTATCAAAATAATCAGGGCGTTTTTCAATGTATATGTTCAGCTGTTTTAATGCTTCTGTATAGTCAGTGCGTCGAATAAGTCTTTCAATTTCAAACAATGACATTACCTGGCCGTTATCATCATCATGCTCAATTTCATCTACAGTTTGAGCAGACACAGGCATGGCTGTATGCATTATCATGAGAAATATTAATAAAACTTGAAAAAGCAGACTCTTCCGTTTCATATATTTTTTCTATTTTATTATACTATATTTTCGGTATTTAACCCTATATCTAGGAGAAAAAAAACCGATAATATAGTATAATTTTTCAGGAATTTTTGCAGAATGAAATACTTTTTAAAAAGATTTCTTACAGTTTCAGCTCTTCTCTTTTTGGCATCTACAATTTCATTATTTGCATTCGATTTTTCCGATATTACCGACACTTTAACCGATCTTGGATACTTTACAGACAGTAAAACAGAAGGTGCAACATCCTTCCGCTCCCTTTTAATTCCAGTTGGAGGCCGTTCAGAAAGCCTTGGTTCAGCATACACAGGCCTTTGCGATGACGCGGGCTATATAAACTTCAATTCTGCAGCCAGCTGTATACTAAATGAAACACAAGCCTGTGCTTTTCATAATTCATGGATTGCCGATTCTAAGCTTGATACTTTAGTTTATACAACACACATTGATAATCTGGGTTTTGGATTTCAGGCATCCTGTCTATATCTGCCCTTTTCTGAATATAATATTTTTGGAGAACGGGTAAATTCAAGTTATTATTCAGAAACTAACTTAGCTGCAAATATTTCCTATAATTTTCTTGCGGGTTATGACTTTAAAGGAATTGCGGTTGGTGCAACTGTAAAAACTGCTTTCCGTTCTCTTCCTGATTATACTGATAATGACACCGATGCAATCATACCTTTATCTGGTCTTGAACAGTCCGGGCTTGCAATAATGGCCGATTTAGGCATTATGTTACAGTTTAATTTCTTAAAATTCTTTGCTTCAAGAACTCCAAACGTTAGAATTGGTCTTTCAGCACAGAATCTTGGTGCAGCAATTACAGGATTTGCTGGAAAATCTGGAATAAAGCTTGATGATCCCTTGCCAACTTTCTTTGCAGCAGGCATTTCCTGCCAGTTTTTGCCAATTATTACAGCCACTTTTGATATAAAACAGCCTGTAAACCTTTTTGAACCAACAGATTACCAGATGTTTTCTTTAAGTGCGGGAGTTATTCTTGCCTTTACAAAGCAGTTCAATCTTTTGATGGGTACAGAATTCAAAGGTGGAAATCCAAGATTTTCTGTAGGCTCAGAATTCCAGCTTTCTAAAGCAAGATTTAATTTCAACTACACACTCGATTTAACTTCTTCGTTTAATCCTATAAACCGCATAAGTCTTTCTGCAAAAATCCTTTTGGGTGACCGTGGACGTGCAGAACGCCAGCAACTGATTGATAAATTATACACAAAAGGACTTGAGTATTACGCAAATTCAGAATGGGAAAAAGCTATTGAAGAATGGCAGGCAATTCTTATTTTGAACAAAAGATACGATCCTGCAATTTTAGGAATAGAAAGTGCAAGATCTCAAATAGAAATGTATGCCCGGGTTCGCGAGTCAATGTTCTTCGAAGAATAAGGCTTGACCCGACAATCTATTTTTTTACAGAGAAAATCTTATAATTAATCCAAGGGAAAAGGTTGTCCATAAGCTCAAGCTTTGTGAGCCATTCGGTGCTTACTGTATTTGAACCAAGGGCATCAAAAACTACTGTAAAAGCATTTATAGCAAGGCGGAATCTTCGTTCTGCGTATTCAGAATCCTCTTCTTCTTCAATCATCTTTGCAAGAGCGCTCGACTGAGCAAGCAGAAGTTCAAGGGCTCCAATATTCAATAATCTTGTTTTAAGACCTGTATCGCTTGGGAATCGTTCAGCAAGGTCAATCATTCTTTCTGTAGCTTTGCGGACATATCGCATCATCCAGCAGTTTTTGCTGGAAAGAAGGTTTTCACCGTATCCGTCGCCTGTTCCTGCAGAATAATAAGGTTCTATTTTTTCAAGAGAAGAAGGCTTTTGAATTATTTCTTTACATAAAGCAAGTTCAAGTTCATTTTTTCCGGCATTTCTGATTACTGCTTCGAGCCATACAAGGTATTCAGACCACTGTTTACGAAGTTTATTTTCATCAAGGCAGCATACAGAAACAACATATTCAGCATCCTGAACACATTCTTCGGCTTTTGTAAGAAGCTCTACCCTGCTTTGAATAAAGGAATCTGCGTCTTCCTGTGCCTGTTTACATGCAGCAGCATAATCATACGAAACGCAAGTCTCTTCGCTAAAATCTTTTTTCCAGTATTTATAACCAGTAGAACAGCGGGCAGTTTTTTCTTCCATGACAGGTGTAAGCTTTTTAATATCAAGCTCAAAACCAATATCACGATTTTCGTTACGGTAAATTGCATTTGCACTAAAGCCGTCTTCTGCAAAAATCTGATCCTGAATAAAAGTGTCTGCAGTAAATGCAACAAGAGAGTTTTCTATTCTTACAGGGTAAAATATTCCGTTTGCAGGAGGATTATCTGTAAGAAGAATGCTTCTGCTGTGAAGAATTGTATAAGAATAGCCGTAAGCTCGTATAAGCTTTTCAATTCCAGGAGTATAACCAAATTCAGGAAGATAAAAACCTTCCGGAAGTTCGCCAAAGCATTTTTTATAGGACTGAAGTCCCATTTCGATTTGTGCAGAAATTGCTTCAGGTAAGTCTGCATAATAAGGCATAAAAATATCTGTAGCGCAGGTTCCAAGAATTTCTATAAGCCCTGATTTCTGGAATTTTACAAACTGAGCAAGAATATTTTTATTATAAAGATCAGAAAAAGTCTTTTTAAGTTCTTTGTTTTTTTCAAGGGCAGCAGTGGCAAGTTCAAGAGCTGCGGAATTATCCTTACAGCGGTTCAGTTCTTTTTTGCCAAGTGCAATTCGTTTATCAAGAAAATCAACATAAAGCTGCTGGATTTTTTCATCTTCAAGCATTGAACATAAAACAGGAGGAAGCACCAGACCTATTTTAAAAGCCACATTGTCGTTCTGCAGGCGTTCAAACATCTGGAGAAGCGGAATATAAGAATCGGAAATTGCTTCAAAAAAAGAATTAAGCTTTATTTTATCGCATTCCGGAGGATTATCTTCATTTGTCCGTATAAAATCTTGAGAAGTCTTTATTATAAATGAAAGATTTTTTAACATCCTAAAGTCTCCAATTCAACCGCACAGCATTACGAAAAAGAATGCCTGTAATTTTTATATTGCTCCGAAAGGATTTTTTCAATTCCCGAAAGCTTCATAACAGGCGAAAAATCATTATTAATACCAGGCTGATAGTTTTCTACATTATTTGAACTTTTTGGAATAGAAACAACCTGCGAAAAAGCAAGAACTTCTCTGTTTGTTCCGCTTGTATATACAAGTTCAATTCTTATATAGTTTTTTCCAGAAGGAATAAGAACATACTGTTCGTTTACACCATTAGGAATATCAATTTCGAACGATTCTGCAGGAACAAGCTCTTCAGGTGAAACAAGAATGCATACTCTAAGCGAAAGTGAATAATCTCCAAGAGCATTAAGCATATTCATATCTGTGTCGCTTATATCCCAGAAAACAAACGCCCAAACCGGATTTCTTAAAATACAGGTGATATTAGTTTCGTTATAACCATCCGGAAGATTTGTACTTTGATTAATGCTGTTTTCAAAAGAAATAATCATGCCTGCTGTTTTATCCTGACGTGTTTCTTCTGCAATTTCTACAAGTTCACTCAAAAGAAAGCGTCTATCCAGATCTTCAGGCACATCTACGCCATATTCATCTGCAAGCTTTTTGAGATCTGAAAATGAAAGGGTTTCCAGATAAGCACGGGTAATTATTTCGTCGTCCATAAGCCAATATAATCTTAAAAAATCAATTCTTAGTCAAGATATAAAAATTTATTAAGAATTGATTTTTTTATCTAAACACCCGCGATTTAGTACCGATAATAATAATATAAGGCACAAACGGGTGATTTTTGACATCCAGGCACCTGTAGATGCCCTGAATTTTGTTTACTTATTTAAGAAGAAAGGCGTGTGAGGTCTTTCTTCTTTTTTTTTGTCTTAAGGTATGATATAATTTGAAAAGAGGAAAAAAAATGACATTTGATAGAAAAAAATACAAATCGTTTGCACTTATGCAGTTAAAAGGCAGATGGAAGCCTGCTATCATTGGAACTATATTTACACTTTTAATAACCGTTATCTTTACATTTACTCAAAAACAGACATCGTCTGTAAGTTTTTCAGAGCTTTTAAACTATGATTATGAACAGCTTTTCCAGTACTACAGAAACTCCCCAGAGTATTCTGCACCAGGAATCATTCTTAGTATAATTCAAACTATAGTCAGCTTTATTACAGAGATTGTTCTTGTTTCATTCTTTCTTATTTTTTCACGTTCACCTGATCCAGTTGCGTTGAAAAGCTATTTTGATTGTTACAATAAATGGGCACGCGGTATTCTGATTGGACTATGGCGCTGGTTATGGCTCTTCCTTTGGGGACTTTTATGTGTTCCTATATTTGTGCTAATAGTCTTTCTTCTTACATTGCTCCCTTCTCCACAAGATTTTACTAACTACTTTTATGCGCTTTTACCAATACTGCTTATTATCTGTTGTATTCCTATTGTCATAAAATCGCTTGAATACAACTTTGCATTTTTCTTTGTATCAGAGTTTTCTGAAATTGGAATTAGAAAAGCTTTAAGACTCAGTATTACAATTGCTAAAGGACACAGATGGGATATTTTTAAGCTTGAGCTTTCTTTCATAGGATGGATTCTTCTTGGAATGATTACCTTTGGCATAGGAATGATCTGGCTCCTTCCTTATTATTATCTTAGTCTTACAAACGCTTATCACGCATTATTACAGGATGCGCTCGAAACAGGAAAAATTAAACCAGAGGATTTGAACTGATGAAAAAAGAAACTACATCTGGATTTATTGTTTTTTTTATACTTCTTTTGTGCGCCGGAGCTTGCATCTGGTATACAAAATCTCATAAAGATGAAAAGGCTGCACAGTATTCTGTAATAAACCCAACAGGAAACCCAAGCGGCTATTCTACAGACACAATAGACATTAAAAAAAGCGGAAACGAATATATTGCTGCCCTTTATGTAGAAGGCACAATTGAAGATGCAAACAGCACTTATAATCAGGCATGGCTTCTTTCAACAATCAACAGACTTAAGAAAGATGATAACAATGTTGCAATTGCAATGTATGTAAATTCTCCCGGCGGCGGAGTTTACCAGGCTGATGAAGTTTATTTTGCGTTGAAGGCCTATAAAAATAAAGGTAAAAAACTTTATGTTTATATGGGGCCACTTGCAGCCTCTGGCGGATATTATATTTCATGCCCTGCAGATAAGATTTATGCAAACAGAAATTCACTCACAGGTTCAATCGGTGTAATTGCCGGTCAGTTAATTGATGCAACAGAACTGCTTGATGATATTGGAATTACAATTGAAGCAATTCATTCTGGCCGCAACAAGCTCATGGGAAACTTTTACAGCAAGATTACAAATGAGCAGGAAGAAATAATGCAGTCTATTTCTGATGAATGTTACGAGCAGTTTGTTTCAATAGTTGCAAACGATAGAAACATGAATTTAGAAGAAGTAAAAAAACTTGCAGACGGACGAATCTACACCGCAACCCAGGCTGTACGAAATCATCTTATAGACGGAATCAGAGACTGGGATAACATGATTGGCGAAATCCGTTCAGATGTAGATATAGCTGATTGCAAAGTTATTACATATAAATACGAGCATAAACAGACATTCAGGGAATCGGTGTTTGGAATAGTAACAGATTTACAGAACAAGTCGCTCGCATCTAAGCTTGGCATTCCTGTTTCTGTTTTGAACGACCTTGAAAAGTTCAATACCTACCCGGCTTATCTGTACAGGTAATATAAGCTCGCCTTTTTTCCATTAACTAAAGTATGCAGGGAACGCTCAATTGTAAGCCCTGCAGCTTTAGCGGCTTTTTCAAATTCAACAGTGCGCGCAGTAAGGATTGTCATTTTTCCATCCGGCTTTAAGACTCGTTTAAAAGACACAAACATGCGGTTGTAAAAATCTTCAATGTCAGGAATATTTTCCCAAAGTCCCCACGGCGGGTCTGTAACAATTGCATCTATTGAATTATCCTGAATGTGAGTAAGTTCAAAGGCATCTGCCTGCCTAAGGTCAAGCTCTGGTCCCTGAGCTGTATGGGGTCCCTGAGCCTGTCGAAGGGCTTTTTTCTCCTGCAGCGCCTTTACCTTCTCTTCATCAATATCACTGGCATATATTTTCTGACAAGGAAATCTTTTTGCAAGCTGCACAGGAATTGCCCCGTAACCACAGAAGGGTTCAAGAATTACATCATCTTTTTTTATGTCTGCAAAACAGCACATAAGGTATGCAATCTCCGGTCTGAGTTCCCCTTTGTTCAGATTCTTTTCTGTAAACTCACGTTTAGAAATAAGTTCTCCGCAGAAAGCAAAACCTTCACGGCGGATAGAAAACCATATTTCGGTTGTTGGCGAAAGCCTGTCCAAAGTCAGTTTTGAATTCCGGCTAATATATTCTTCTGCCCTGCGGCTAAGATTTTTATCTACCTTTGCAAACTGATTTTCATTTTGAAAGCGCACCCGAAAGGAACCCTTATTAATAAGAAAATAATTTTTAGAAGAGCAGACCGCCCCCACCAGCGAAGGGAAGTTCAGCCCCTTCCCTTTCATGCTTTTAAGGACAAAAAATGTGTTATTAAAATAAATAATTTTTTCAAGCTGCCGCGAGTCGCCGTCGTATTTGTAATGGATAAGGCCGTCATAACAGTTAAGAATCTTTACCCCGGGCATCCGCTTTGGTAAATCTGACGAAACCACATCTTGAAAACCTGTTATAAAAGAAGAAACAAACTCTGCCATACCTCCAATTATAACAATCAAAATAAATAATGACAAACCCCTTATTATATAGTAAAATTATATATTCTTATTTCAGGAGACTACAATGAAATCTTCTTTCTTCAAATCCTTAAACAAAAAGACTATACTGGGGGGGGGCATATTATGTATAGTATTTTCCCTGCTCTTTGCCTCGTGCGATAGCTTCCTTAAAGCAGATGATATTCGCGACGAAATAGAAAAAGTTATAGATTACAATAATGCACAGAAGGTCCCGGTACTTATACGTGCCGATGAAGGTACCGGTTCATTCCTTGTAGAAGGCGAAAAAGAATTTACTGTAAATTTCACAGAGGTAGAACTCCAGTTTACAGCAAATACAAAAGCAATTGTCTTCAAGGGTCTTGAAGCAGTAAGCAAAACAAATCATTCTATCAGTCGCAATGATTGTGTAGAACTTACAAAAATTTCAGGAAATGTCGAAACTGGAGTTTATACCTATACACTTAAAATTACACAAAAAGTTAATGATATTCTTATAAAACCTGTATACCAGCTCAGACCAGCTGTTGTAGATATTTCTCCACTTTATACAAATCTTCCTACAGACCCTATAGTTATTACTTTTAATGTTCCTGTAGAAGAGAAAAATGTAAAACCGAATAATTCTGTTCTTAATTTTACAAATATTTCAATTAAATGTAATAATACAGATATTACAAATTGCTTTAATACTCCAACATTAAATGAAGATAAAACAATTCTGACTATTACCCCAAATTCAACAGCCTTTAATACATTACTCCATTCTTATAATTCTTCTTCGTATATTGATATTGCTGTTTCACTAGATCCAAGAACGATATTTGAAATTGATGGTAATTATTTAAAATATGCAGAAAATAATACCTTGGATTTTATACTGCATTATAGTACCGATTTTGAATTTGTATCTCCTACAAAGAAAAACTTTCAAATTTATAAAAATTGGAATACAAATACAAATACCGGCTCAGAACCTTTTAGAAAATTAACTATTTCAGATTTCTCGGATGACTATGATGACTGGAATGTATATGGTACGCAGGTTACAATTACCGAAAGTGCTTTTGTTCAGAACATTACAGGTGATACTGTTTATATATATGGAAAATATAATGATGCTCAATCTGGTATTAAAACAATTTTGGTAGAAGAGTATTATGACAAAAAAATCAATGAGTCCGATGAATCTACAGCTTTTATCAATGAATATACCAAAAATTCAGAAGAAGTAATTCTTTGGAACAGATATTCCAATGGAGATATAGTATTCTGTATTGAAAAGAAGCTGCTTTCTGAAGATGGTGTTATCAGTTTAAGAACTACTGTTAAAGATGCATTTGGAAATTCTGCCACACAGGAAGAATTGTCAATTATAAAATCAACATCTATTAGACTTGGATATACTGTATTACAAAATCTATATTGTTCAGAAATGTATGGTAGTTCTCCTAAAACATTTAATATGTCTACATATGAAACGGATTTAAGAGATATTCACTTTATATATTATTATGAAAAAGATTATGACCATGATTATGACGATATAACTTATGAAGATAACAATTTCTATGCATACTATGCATATCGACCTATAGATCCTGAAATAGTTTTTACTTCAATTAAGTGCCAATACTATAACGATGCTAATGAATTAGTAACAGAAAGTATGCAACCAGAATACTTAACAGGAGAACATCAAGGGGCAACGAAGTGGCATTATTACATTGATGCTGAAGATGTTGAAGATCTGAATAATCTTACAGTCAGAATAATAATTGAGGATATCGTTGGTAATTCAACTCATTTTGATTTTACTTTCCCTGGAAAAACTGAATTGGTTAGTGATACAAAGACTAACGACAAAAGAAAATTAAAAATACTTCAAACATCTGAAAGTACATTAAGTTCTGGACTTATCGTATTTAAGAAAAATAGTAACTGGCAGGCTATAAAGTATTATGGGACAGAAGTTGATGTTGCTCTTACAGATATTCCTGATGGAACTGAATTCTATATTGTATCTGCCGATACATTTTCTCTTACTTCTCAGTTAAATGAAAAATACATAGCAGGTAGTAAAACAACTGGAACACATCCTATTGAATATGAAAAAATATCTTATGAAAAAACAGATGATGATAGCATTCTTATTGATATTAAAATTAAACAAGATTCATTGAATTATTTTGATTCCATTTCTGCAAGATTTGGGTATGCCAGTGATTCATATTTAGGTAGATATTATTTATCAAAAGGCGAAAAAAGCATCAAAATTAAACAAAGAACATTAAATCTATATGCTTCTGACTATATACTTATTTTATACGGAATTAAAGATGGAATCTGTTCTGAAAGTGAACCAATCCCTATACCAAAATTCACAGATCCAAAATATGATAATGTAAATCCAGTAATAGAGACAGATTTTCATATTAAATTTCCTGAATACTATTATTTTAAAACAGTGGATAAACAAAGCGGAATTTCCAGAATTTATTTTAATGATATGTTAGTAGAAATTCCTGAAAACACCGATGGTAACACATATTATTATATCCTTGATATTAACAATGGTAAAATTTCTGTAGATAGTATTATGGACAACAGTGTTGCAGGCACTACATTAGCTAATATAATATTAATACATCTCTATGATGTTATTGACGAATCTTTAGGTGTTCCTATATTAAATTTTGAAGTTAAAGCTTACGACAAAGCTAATAATTGTACAACAAAAAAAGTAAATGAAATAATAACTAAGGGTTCTCCTTTATATGTATTTAGTAAAAATGGATATACTTGGACTTTTACAACAAAAGTAAACCAATCTACTTTTGCTTTCGGTCTATCAAAATTTGATAATCAGAAATGGAATTTTGCTGGTTATAACGTATCCACTAATACCCCCAAATATGCTTATTCGTTAAGTAACTGTAAAAACAAATTTATTAGAGTTTCTAATAAATTTTCAACTCAGCAATATTATTATGTTAGTACAAATTTAAATACAGGTAGTTATGATTGCATTTCTTTACAGAACCCTTCTTGTATAACTGTTTCATCAGATGCTCCTGTTTTTGTTCAAACTATTGTTTCTTCTCGCTCTTATTCTGTATGTAAAGAATGGACAAAAGAAGACTGGTTGTTTGCGAAAAGAATAATTGGTGAACAACAAATTGATCTTAACTCTTCAAACAAAAGTCAAGATTACTACATTCCGATAAATGAAATCAAAACAGATGAAAGTTATGTTGTAATAGTTTATTTCGCTGACGGATCATCTGTAATGAGTGATGTAATGATAAAACAATAAGTTTTTCTGCATTACAAACCAGGCCCTGTACACTATTGTGCAGGGCTAGTTCATTCAAAGCCAATATGAAAAACGAAATCAAACTTATTAAGACAGAAAAAGATTATAAAGAAGCTCTTAAACTTGCAGACAAACTTTTTGATGCAGAACCTGATACACCTGAAAGCGATATGCTTGAACTTATTGTAACTCTAATCGAAATATACGAAAAAGAGCACTACCCTATAGATAATCCTTCTCCGCTGGCTGCAATAAAATTCAGAATGGAACAATTAAATCTTACTCAAAAAGATTTGATTCCAATAATCGGCAGTAAATCAAAAGTATCGGAAGTTCTTTCTGGAAAAAGGACCTTAAGTCTCAATATGATTAGAAAACTTTCTTCCGAATTAGGAATTCCTGCAGAAGTTCTGATTCAGCCTTATGATGCAATTGCATAATAGATTGCTTCGCTTCGCTCGCAATGACAGAAATGTTGGGTTTCCTCGCAATGACGTAAAACACTAGACACTCCCCTAGAAAATCCATATAATTATAAGATACACGCTATATGTTTAAAGAGAGTTTTTGTAACTCCAGGAGGAAAATTGGCATACGTGAATAACACAAACAACAAAAACAATGGACAGAGAATTAATGAAATGATTCGTGTCCGTGAGGTTCGTCTTATTGATGACGAGGGAAATCAGCTGGGCATTGTTGCAACGCAGGAAGCCCTTAACATGGCAAAAGACAGAGACCTTGACCTTGTTGAAGTTTCACCTAATGCTAACCCACCGGTTTGCAAAATACTTGATTATGGCAAATACCGATTCGAACAGGAAAAAAAGCTCCGTGACGCCAAGAAGAATCAGAAGGTATTGAAGCTTAAGGAAATCCGCATGCAGCCAAAAATCGGCTCCGGAGATCTGGATACTAAGGCCAAACATATACAGGAATTTCTGGACGAGGGTGACAAGGTTAAAGTCACAATCCGTTTCCGCGGACGTGAACTTGCTCACACAGAGCTCGGCTTTGAAGTTCTGAATGAGGTGTTAAAGCGACTTACCTCGGCGTACAACATCGAAAAGCCTGCTGCTATGGACGGCAGAAACATGTCGATGACAATCTCAGCAAAAGCCGCAAAATAAGGGGTTTAAAATGCCTAAGATGAAGACAAAGAAGTCTGCTGCCAAGAGATACTCTCTTACAGGCACAGGCAAGGTTAAGCACAAGAAGCAGAACCTTCGTCATATTTTGACAAAACGTTCTCCAAAACGCAAGAGAAATCTTCGCGCTTCAGGTTATGTAGCAGAAGCAGATGCAAAGAAAATCAGAAAGCAGATGCTTCCTTATGGTTAATAGGAGAAGAATATGTCAAGAGCGATAGACGGAACAAAAAGAAAGAATCGCCGCGTAAAGATTCTTAAACTCGCAAAGGGTTTCCGCGGAGACAGAAAATCAAACTATAAGCCAGCCAAAGACGCTGTTACAAAGGCACTTGGACACGCTTATGTAGACCGTCGTGACAGAAAGCATGAATTCCGTTCACTCTGGATTGCACGTATCAACGCTGCAGTTCGCGAAGAAGGAATTACATACTCTCAGTTTATCAACGGAGTAAACAAAGCAGGTATTAAATTGAACCGCAAGGCTCTTTCTAATATGGCTATTGAAGACCCTGCCGCTTTCAAAGCAGTTGTAGAAGAAGCTAAGAAAGCACTTAAGGCATAAGGAATTGTTTTATGATATCACTTGAACAGGTTTTGTTACTGGAACAGAAAGTTGAAAGCGCTGTTGAAAAAATCCAACAGCTTGAGGCCGAGAATGATGCTCTGCGCAATAAATGTTCAGAGCTCACAAATGCACTCTCTGCCAAAACGGAGCAGCTTGCTGCTTATGAGTCAGACCAGAAAAAGATCGAGTCTGGTATTATAAAAGCCATTGACCGGCTAAATTCAATAGAGAATTCTGTATTGAAGGCAGCCGGCCAGTCTGGAGCAGCACCTGTACAGGCTGCTTCTCCAGCACAAACTGAACCAGCAGTTCCACAAGAGCCGGTTGCACCTGTTGAACCTGTTACACCAGCAGAACCAGTGCCTGAGCCGGAACCAGCCGCTTTTAACACATACGGCATGAATTTTGAAAATATGGAACCTGTAGAAGATGAAGATCTTCCAGAACAGGAACCTGTAGAAGATTCAGGTGACGAACCGGAATCTAAAGATGAATTAGGATTCGATATTTTCTAATGGGAAAACTCCAGATTAATCTTTTAGGTACATCTTTCACAATCCAGGCAAACGAAGACGAAGAATATTTAAATAAACTTCTGGGTTATTATGCCCGGATAGTAGAAGATGTAAGCCAGATTGAATCAATCAAAACTCCTTTACAAAAATCAATTCTTGCAGGAATAATGCTTTGCGATGAGGTTTATAAAGAAAAATCCAACGCAGTAGAAATGCGCAAAAACAATCCTCAGGGGCAAAACAATCAAAAAGACAACGAAACTATTGAAGAATTTGAACGCCGCACAATTGCAATGATTGATAAAATCAACAGGGTATTATAAGCAGGCCATACTTTGATAGAACACGTTTGGATTGACGCAGACTCCTGCCCTCTTTTAGTAAGAAATCACGTAACAGATTATTGTGCAAAACGTAACATAGAAGTAATTTTTGTTGCAAACAAAAAAATTGAATGTTCAACACAAAATCCTTTTAAAATGATTATAACCGACGGCTCCAAAGACGCTGCCGACAATTATATTTTTGACCATACAAAAGAAGGAACCATAACGTCTCCTTCAACAGATCTTGTAATTACCCGTGATATTGTCTTTGCAGACAGACTGGTTCAAAAAGGTGTTCATGCAATAAATGATCGGGGCATTGAATTTACCAAAGAAATAATTAAAGAAAGATTGAGTGAAAGAGATTTTAATCTTCAACTGGTGCAGCTTGGCCTTTCAAAACCCTACCACGAAGGCTACGACAAAAAGAAATTCGAAAAATTTTGCAATTGTCTGGATAGAGTTATAATAAGAAATCTTTAAAATAAGATTGTCGGGTCAAGCCCGACAATGACACAAGCGGCCCGAGTTTTTCCGGTTTTTGCGCAGCAAAAATGCGAGCCGCTGCGAGCAAGGAAAATACTCGTTAAAATAAAAAAGCGGCATTGCCGCTTTTTTATTTTATTACTCATCATCAGGGAATGCCATCTGAATTGCGCAGATTCGGTCTTTGATCTGCATAAAGGCGTAAACAACTTCCGGATCAAAGTGAGAACCGGCGCTGTTCTGGATTTCTTCAAAAGAATCATCGATTGACCAGGATTCCTTGTAACAGCGTTTGTGGCTCAAAGCATCAAATACATCGGCTACGGCTACAATTCTTGCACTAAGAGGAATGTCTTCTCCCTTAAGAGGTTCTGCCTTTGGAACAACGCCATCCTTAATAGAAAAGTCTTTTATATCAACATTTCCAGGATAACCGTTTTCGCCTCCATCCCATCTGTCGTGGTGATGAAGAGCAATTTCCTGAGACATTACATCAAGAGCAGATTCTGTCGGTTCAAAAAGCTGAGCACCAATACAGGTGTGGCCTTTCATAATATTGCGTTCCTCTTCTGTAAAACGAGGGAAGGTTTTCTTAAGAATTACATCAGAAATACCAACCTTAC
>JAEEGK010018212.1_pt1 | contig 15217 bp, 8 predicted proteins | sample 8958771 | NCBI WGS metagenome assembly JAEEGK01 (sample SAMN16246547, study PRJNA631951) | gut metagenome | biome: gut microbiome; feature: rumen; material: SC-attached | host: Bos | place: Iran: Karaj | collected 2018-10 | reverse complement strand
GTTCTAACGTGAAGTCGACCCCGTGCTCGCGAGGTACGTCAAACTCTTCTGTGTCAAAACTTAATAGTATCATATCAGATATTTGGTTCATCCCAGATTTTTGTCTGCTTGCAGGCGGTAGGCACAGCCTGATTGCCAATCTTCAAGATGAAGTCGCCCTCCTCGAGGGTCCACTTGCCGTCAGCACCTACAAAGGCGAGGTTCTTGGCAGGCAACTGGAAGGTAACCGTCTTGGTCTCACCTGGCTCCAAAGCAATCTTCGTGAAGTCGCGCAGACGCTTGTTGTCAGGTACTACGCTGGCGATGAGATCGCTCGAATACAGCAATACAGCCTCTTTACCTGCCTTGGTGCCAGTATTCTTCACATCGACGCTGATGGTCAACACATCGTCAGCAGTAAACTGAGCCTTGTCAACCTTCAGGTTCGAGTACTCGAAGGTAGTATAACTGAGGCCATAGCCGAAGGGCCACTGCAGCGATACCTTCGCATCGTAGTTATAGGCACCAGCCATCGTACCCACCTCCTCAGATACCTTATAATCATAGGTATTCAGCGAGTTGATCTCTCTGGGATAGGTGTAAGGCATCTTACCAGAGAAGTTGGCATCGCCAGCGAGAAGGTTGGCGAGGGCATCGCCACCATAGTTACCAGGAATCAGGATGTCCACCACAGCCTTTGCCAGTGGCTCGATGTCGGCAATCAGACGTGGGCGACCTTCATTGAGCACGAGGATGATAGGCTTACCCGTCTTGGCAAGTGCCTTCACAAGGTTACGCTGGTTCTCTGAGAGCCAGAGGTCCGTAAGGTTGCCTGGTGTCTCTGTGTACGAGTTCTCTCCAATGGCTGCAATAATGATATCAGCTTGTGCTGCAGCAGCAACAGCCTTGTCTATCTCAGGTGCGTTTTCGTCGTAGTAGGCACCGTTCTCATTGTAGGTCACACCCTGCTCAAGGATGATGTTCTCCTTACCATACTTATTGCAGAGAGCCTCGTAGATAGTGTTGTATTTCTCTGCTTGATCCTCAGCACGCGAACCCTGCCAGGTGTAGCTCCAGCCACCATGCAGACAGCGCATCTGGTTGGCGTTAGGACCTGTCAGGAGTAATTTACGATTTACAGATTTATCATTTACGATTTGCTGGCCTTTGAGAGGCAGGATGTTGTCCTCGTTCTTGAGAAGGATCATTGACTCTTCAGCAGCCAAAAGCGACGCTTTGGCAAACTCATCGCATCCGAACTTCTCGAAGCCCTTGCCACCTGTGTTTGGCTCATCGAAGAGGCCCAAGCGATACTTCGCACGAAGGATACGACGAACGGCATCGTCGATACGCTCCATCTTCACCTTGCCTTCGTTGACGAGCTCTTTCAGCAAAATACAGAACTCCACGCTATAGGGATCCATCGACATATCGATACCAGCATTGATGGCAATGCGGATGGCATCCTTCTTATCCTTGGCCACCTTCTCGCGCGAGTACAGATTATTGATATCTGCCCAGTCGGTTACCAGGAAACCGTCCCACTGCAGATCCTCCTTGAGCCACTTCGTCAGATACTCATAGCTGGCATGGAGGGGCACACCGTTGACAGAAGCCGAGTTGACCATCATAGTCAGTGTACCAGCGAGGGCAGCAGCCTTGAAGGGCTCGAAATACTTCTCGCGGATGATCTGCGGATTGAGATAAGCAGGGGTACGGTCCTTACCTGTCCAAGGGGCACCATAGGCGAAATAGTGCTTCGTGCTGGTACCAACGTGGAAACGATCGATGTGGTTATTGTCCTCACCCTGATAGCCCTTGATCTCTGCCACTACCATCTTCGAGTTCACGATGGCATCCTCGCCAAAGCTCTCATAAACGCGTGGCCAACGGGGGTCGCGACTCAGGTCTACCACTGGGTTATACACCCAAGGACAGTTGGCTGCACGACTCTCGTAAGCCGTAATCTCTGCGCCTCTGAAAGCCAAATCGGTATTGAACGTAGCACCCAGGTTGATGGGCTGGGGGAAGAGGGTACCGCCTTTCGTATAGGTAACACCATGATTGTGGTCGAGGCCGTAGATATCAGGGATGCCCAGATACTTCATCGACTTCTCCTGAATCAGACGGATCCACTTCTGCCAATCGTCGAGCGATGCAGCACTGGAGCCAGGAGCATTGAGGATAGAGCCCACCTTCCATTTCGAGATGAGTGTGTCGAGCATGGCCTCATTGATTTTCCAAATGCGCTTGGTCTCCCCCTGATAGATGTCTACAGGAAATCCGCCCAGCTTGTCGATAATCTCCTGATCAGTCATCTTCACCATTGCATCGATTTCTGAATCGGGTCTGCCGTACTGCTGAAGCACGGAGCGAACTTTCTCACGATCCACCTTGGCGTTCTCTACCGTCATCTTACCCATCACATCGAGGTTCAGTTCGAGCATCTGTCCGATCTTCTCGTCGAGGGTCATCTTCCTAAGGGTCTTCTCAACCTTTGCTTCCAACGCTGCATCGCGGGGGATGGCTGGCTTCTGGGCCATAGAAGTGAGAAGTGAGAAATGAAAAGTGAAAAGTGAAAGAATAAATAATAGCTTTTTCATATCTTTATTGTTTTAGTCGTTTGTCTTAATATAGTTAAAGGTGTCAAAGTCGGCATAGCCGCCAGCCTTCTTGGTAGCATAGCAGAAAAGGGCGAACTTCTGGCCCATGAAGAATCGGCGCCAGTCGAAGCCCATCTTATAGTCGCTGCCTATCTTCGTCCATTGCTCACCGTTGAGACTGTAGTAGAACTTGGCGAGATCTGTACCAGGCATCATGCCCTTGTGCTCCTTCATAGGACGGAAGTCGGCATCGATGCGCAGCCATACCTTCGACTGCTTCAGTTCCACACGCTCGATGACGCTTTCCTCCACATTGGTCACAGCCTTCTCGCGCTCTGTCAACTCTACCTTCTGCTCGCTCATCTCGAGTACGAGGCGCTTGCCCATCTTCTTCACTGTCAGCAGTCCTGAGTCGCTATTGAAGGCGCCAAAACCTGCACAGTCGCCATCCTTCAGCTTCGAGAGGTCCACGCAGACGGCTCCACTACAGGTAGGACCTTCCATGCGCTGGGTGAGCGTATTAGGGGCGAGGTAGATGTTCTGGACCACGCGGTTGGTCTTCAGACGGAGGAATCCTGGGCGCTCCGTCAGGCTCCAAGCGTTGTCGATGGGGTTATGGTTCCACTGCCAGTGCAGGCCCAGCTTCGAATCGGCAAAGTCATCAGCCTTCACGATAGCAGTCTCTGGCTCCCCACTCTTCAAGGGGCGCACCTCGTCAGGCACCTTTCCGTTCTCATCGCCCAGCATCGGCCAACCGTTGATCCAGCGACAGGGCATCACGGTGAGCACACGTCCCACACCACCACGATCCTGGAAGATTATACCATACCAGTCGCCGTCCTCTGTGTCGACGATAGTACCTTGGGCTTCGTATGAGAAGCCGCCGAACTCACTTTCGAGGATTACCTGTTTCTCCCAAGGGCCGTGGATATTGTCGGCACGGTAGCACACCTCGCGACGGTGCCTGCCTGGGGCATAGACGTGCGAGATCATCAACAAATAGTATTTGCCATTGTGCTTGACGACGCGCGAACCTTCGAGCAGACCCTTCTCATCTTCTTCGCGCTGGAAAATCTGCTGGTGAGTACCTTCGATGACGTCTGAGAGGTCAGGCTTCAGCTCCATCATCTCACCAGTGCCGTAAATAACATACACACGGTTGTCATCGTCGAAGAACAACGAGCAGTCATGGAAATGTCGCATGCGCGACAGGATCTTCCAGGGGCCTTCTGCCTTATCTGCCGTAAAGATATAGGTATCGCCCATAGCCCCCTGCTCATTGGGAGCCAACAGCGCATAGAACTTCCCGTTGTGGTATTTCAACGAAGTAGCCCACTGACCTCGTCCATAGGCCGTACCCTCTTGCAGGTCGTACTTAGGTGAATCCGTCAGACGGTCGAAGATGTAGCCGATGGTCTCCCAGTTCTTCAGGTCCTTCGACTTCATGATGGGCGCACCAGGCATCAGGTGCATGGTGGTTGAAACGAGATAGAAGGTGTCTCCCACGCGAATCACGTCGGGATCAGGCACGTCGGCCCACAGCATGGGGTTCTGGATTTTCTCCGTGTGGAGCGTCGTGTAATCGTCGGCCATCGCCCCTGTCGTCAGGAGCATAGCGACTGTCATCAGCAGTGTTGATAGTTTCATTTTCTTTGGGGTTTTAGTATCTTTGGCGACAAAGGTACAAAAAATATTTTGTTCTTATGTTCTTATGTCTAAAATTTTTTGTATCTTTGCCCCCAAAGACTATAAACTTAAAGCATGATGAAACAAACGATCACTACCCTGTTCGTTGTGTTGCTGGCCATAATGGCCGGGGCACAGAACCCCCATGTCCTCGATCAGCTCAAGGCCGATCCGAGGCGAGCTTACGGCAATGACTACCCCTATCACTTCACAGACAAGCAACTGACGAAGTCGCCTGAGGGCTACCAGCCGTTCTACATCAGTCACTACAGCCGTCATGGCTCGCGTTACTTCTGGAGCGATTTCCTCTACAAAGACCTCGACACCCTCCTGACGAAGGCACACGCCAACCACCAACTGACACCTGTGGGCGAGGCTCTGCACGACAAGTTTATGGCTGCCAAGGACGAGCTGATCAATGGTTGGAGCGAACTCACTCAGGTGGGCTGGGACCAACATCAGGGCATTGCCCGCACGATGTACAAAAACTTCCCCGAGGTATTCAGCCGAGGTGGCAACGTGATGGCCATCTCCTCACTCTCAGGTCGTTGCGTACTGAGTATGTCAGCCTTCTGTCAGGAACTCGTACAGTGCAACCCTGCAATCGAGATCCGCGAGGAGTCGTCGCGCCATACCCTCGACGGGGTAGTGCCTACCGATCGTCAGAACCCTCTGCGCCGTGAGTTCCCCAAGAGCACGCCCCGCTACGAGCAGAACCGTGCGAAATTCAAGGCCGGTCCTTCGTTGGATGAGACCATCGTCAAGCGCGTCTTCACCTCTACGGAGGGTTTAGGTGCTGCGAGCCGTCTCAGCTATGTACTCACCAACCTCTATACCACCCTGCCCAGCATCAACCACGAGGGTATGATGGAAGGCATCCTTACCGATGAGGAGATTGCCAGTCAGTGGGAGTCTTCCAACCTCGGTTCCTATTCCTGGGTGTTCGGGCCCCGTTACGACATGATTCCCATCCTGCAGGACTTCCTCCGCAAGGCTGAGGCTGTCATCAATGGCACGAGCGACCGCATCGCCGACCTTCGTTTCGGTCACGACACTTGTATCGGCCCTCTGACCGTCCTGATGGGCATCAACGGTGCTGACACCGACCCGGAGGATCCCAATGAGGTAAAGTATATCTATCAGAACTGGGAGACCTGTATGGCCTCCAACATCCAACTAGTGTTCTATCGTGGCGCCCATGCCGATGATATCCTCGTGAAACTATTGCTGAACGGTGAGGAGGCCACATTGCCCGTACCCACCTCACAGGCACCTTATTATAAATGGAGTGACTTCCGTGACTTCTACACCGCCCGCATCCAGAGCATCCTGACGCCTGAGCAGTCACAAGAGCTGACCATTGAATTCGTCTCCCCCTCCATCGTCCACGTAGTGAAGGGCAAGCCTACAAAGAGTCTGGTTGTCACCGCCAAGCCCGAGGAGGTTGCTGTTACGAAGAATGGTAACACGCTTTCGAGTAGTGTCATCACCGTGAAAAAGGATGCCCAGGGAAACCTGACCTTCCTCGATGCAAAGGGAAAAGTACTGCTGCGCGAGAAAACTTGTGATATCGCCAAGGTGAGTCAGACATTCACCCTCGACAAGGATGAGGCGATCTATGGCCTTGGCACGATCCAGAACGGCAAGATGAACCGTCGTGGCGAGCATAAGCGCATGGAACAGTCGAATCTCGAGGACTTCCAGAATGTGCTCCAGTCGATCAAGGGCTGGGGACTCTATTGGGAGAACTACTCACCCACGCAGTTCGATGACGATGCCAGCGGCATGTCGTTCACCTCTGAGGCTGGCGAGGGCATCGACTACTACTTCATGTATGGCGGCTCTGCTGATGGTGTGATAGCCCAGATGCGCCACCTCACGGGCGATGTGCCCATGTTCCCCCTATGGACCTATGGCTTCTGGCAGTCAAAGGAGCGCTATAAGAGCGCTGCCGAGACGGAGAGCATTGTCGACAAATACCGCGAACTGGAGGTGCCCCTCGATGGTATCATCCAGGACTGGCAATATTGGGGCTCCAACTACCAGTGGAACGCGATGGACTTCCTCGCTGAAGATTTCGCCAATGGCCCGCAGATGATTGACAACGTCCACAAGAAACATGCCCACTTCATGATCTCCATCTGGGCGAGCTTCGGACCGCAGACCAAGCAGTTCAACGAGCTCAGGCGCATGGGCCTGCTACTGCCCATCGAGACATGGCCCCAGAGTGGCATCTCGCACGTCTGGCCTCCTCGCATGGACTATCCCTCGGGCGTCAAGGTCTATGATGCCTTCAGTCCCGTGGCGCGTGGTATCTACTGGAAATATCTGAAGAAACTCTTCGACTATGGCACTGACGCCTGGTGGATGGACTCTACCGATCCCGACTTCTTCAATCCCCGTGAGAGCGACTATCAGCATAAGGTCACGGGTGGCACCTGGCGCTCGCTGCGCAATGCCTTTCCCCTGGAGACTGTACGTGGCGTCTACGATGCCCAGCGCAAGGTCTCTGGGCAGAAGCGCGTCTTCATCATGACCCGCTCGTCGTTTGCTGGTCAGCAACATTATGGCTCCAACATGTGGAGTGGCGATGTGGCTTCCTCGTGGGATATGCTCCGCAAACAGGTGCCCGCAGGCCTGAGCTTCACGCTGACGGGTAATCCCAACTTCAATACCGATATCGGCGGGTTCTTCTGCGGTTCATATAACACTAAGGGCAGTGGCTCAGCACCCCAGAATCCACAGTTTCAGGAGCTCTATGTGCGCTGGATGCAGTACGGCCTATTCTGCCCCGTCTTCCGCAGTCATGGAGCCGATGCACCTCGCGAGATATGGCAATTCGGCAAGAAGGGCGAACCTGTCTACGATGCCATCGAACAGATGATTCGCCTGCGCTATCGTCTTTTACCTTATTTATATAGTACCGCCTGGCAGGTGACCTCCAATAACGGCAGCTATCTCCGTCCGCTATTCAGCGACTTCGCTGCCGATAAGAAGATCTGGAACACCGCCGATGAGTTCCTTTGTGGCAGCAGCATCCTCGCCGCCCCCATCCTCGATCCGCAGTATACCGAGGAACAGATCATCAAGGAAGATGCCATGACGGGCTGGGATCGCAAGGAAGTTGTGGACAAATCGGCCGTGCAGGCAGATTTTACCGCCAACAAATCGGCCGTTAAGTATCTGCCTAAGGGCACAACTTGGTACGATTTCTGGACAGGTAAGGCCTATAAGGGAGGCCAGAACATCACCCTCGAGACCGCTTTGAACCGTGTCCCCATGTTCCTGCGTGCAGGCAGCATCCTGCCCTTAGGCCCTGAGATGCAATATGTTGGCGAAAAAGCATGGGATAACCTCGAACTACGCCTCTACCCAGGTGCCGACGGCTCCTTCACCCTCTATGAGGACGAGGGCGACAACTACAACTACGAGCAAGGTGTCTACAGTACCATCCAAATGCAATGGAACGATAAAGCCCGGACTCTTACCATCGACTCTCGCCAAGGCGAATATCCAGGCATGCTCACATCGCGCCAGTTCTCCATCGTCCTCCCCGACGGCACCACCAAGATCATTACTTACAACGGAACCCGCCAGGAGATCGTCTTTTAGTTATAATAAATGTCCAAAAACAAGCTTTCAATACGATGAAAGGACTTAAAACAACCCTTAACTGGCTGCTCCTGCTGACAATGGCAGTGGGAACGATGTCGTGTCAGGGACTTATCGATGCCATCTTCGGGAACGAAGATGTTCCAGTTTCCACTAGTGCTGAGAAGATGGTTCTCGAGGTGATGGGCGAGCGTTACGAAGTGGCGCTGCCTGCATCAGCACCTCTCAACCTACGCACGCTTACCAATGAGTTCGATATCACTGTCAAGGTGCTCAACGCCTCTGACTTCAGCTCTGTTACCATCGGCGGCCAACAGCTTGCCGGAGGTGTCTGCACACTGCGTGCGCCTCAGGTTCTCGATGCCTCGACTTTTATCGATGTCAATTACGCCACAGGTTCTCAACAAGGCAGTATCAAGTTAAGGACCTATCCCAAGCAGTTGTTTACGATGGGCAGCACGGGCGAGGGTGTCATCCCTGGCGATTTCTACCTCTCGTTTATCTACCAGCCCCTCATCATGAAGGTCAACAATCAAGGTCGTCTGGTATATTATCGTTTCGAGCCCACAGAGTACAACGGTACTTTCCAAGAGCTCGGCTTCTGGGATTTCAAGAAGCACGTCTTCAGTGGTAAGACCTACTACAGCTACCACGCTCCCGATCCAGCCTTCAAGGATCGCGCCTTTACGGGTTACGTCCCAGGTATGCGCATCCTCATGGACGAGCATTATGTCCCCGTCGACACCATCCATGCCCTTGCCAGCAGCGATGGCTATCTGCCTGCAGGCTCGCCCCTCGATGGTCACGACTTCTATTTCTTCTCACCCACCCACTGGATCGCCTCTGCCTCATACGTTGAGCGCGAGGTCAATGGGGTGAAGCGCGCTGTGGGCTATCTGCAGGAGGTGGACGACGGCAAGGTCGTGTTCGACTGGTGGAGCACGGATCATCCGGAGATGCTGGAGTGGGCTGAAGCAATGACAACGTTCGACACCAGCTACGACTATGTGCATTTCAACTCTGTCGATGTCATGCCCGATGGCAACTGGCTCCTCTCCTTCCGTGCCATCAGCACCATCGCCAAGGTGAGCCACGCAGACGGAGCAATCCTATGGGCACTTCATGGAGAAGCGGGCTCACTCTATGAAGGCTTCTCCGGCCAGCATTATGCCCGTTACCACCAGAAGTCGGATGGCAACTATATCACCGTGTTCGACAATGGCAATGCCCGCCAGCCAGGACTCACGCGTACACTCCGTCTGAAGGTTCAGGAAGATGCCAACTTCATTTCCGTATCCAGCAGAGAAAACCTGATTGAGGGTACCCCATCCTATTTCACCCAGGCATGCGGTGCTCTTCTTGACTTTGGCACTCAGGGCTTCGTCGTAGGCTGGGGCTGGAGCACGGTAGAAGGCAATTGCAACCGTCTCGTCTCAGAGTATGCCCCAGATGGCTCGCTCCGTTTCGAACTCCATCACCTTCTCAACAACCCCATGTCCGTCAATCCCTCCTACCGCTGCGTCAAGTGCGAATAAGCGCAAAACAAATGCAGAAATCGATATTCATAGTAATCTTAGCTGCTGCCTGCCTAATGATGGGGTGTACGGATGGGAGATACGACGCTGTACTCTCGCAGATAGATACGCTCATGGAAGCGCATCCAGACTCTGCCCTTCTGCGTCTTGATAGTATTAGAAGTCTGAAGGAGAGTTGGCCCAAGCGTCTTCGTATGCGCTATGACCTGTTGGAGGCCAAGGCTCAGAACAAAGCCTTTGTAGACTTCACTTCCGACTCTATTGCCAAGGAGTTCACCAGGTACTATGACTCTCATGGCACAGCCAACGAACGCATGATGGCCCACTACCTCTTAGGCTGTGTCTATCGCGACCTCGGCGAGGCTCCCCACGCCGTAGACTGCTACCTCGACGCCATTTCCCAGGCAGACACCACAGCCAAGGACTGTGATTTCTATACGCTGAGTTGTGCTTATGCACAGATGGCTGATATCTACTATCGCCAACTCCTCCTATCCTATAGTATAATAGCCAGAAAACGAGCCAGTTATTATGCTTTTAAAGCAAACAAACCTGTTTATGCGATTTCTGATCTTGAACGAATAGCGAGCGCATACATATTACAAAACAAAAAAGACAGTGCAGAATTGATCTTAATAGAAGTTCAGCATCTATATCAAAGATATGGGCTATTGCAAAATGCCCTTCAATCATTTACCAAACTTATACATATATATGTAAATGACTCCAATAAGTTAATTCAGACAAAAGAACTGATTGACAAATATGACTCAGAATTTTCCTCATTTGATAAGAACCATGAGTTACAGGGAGCTAAGCGCAAGTTCTACTTCTATAAAGGGAGATATTTTGAGGGTGTAAATCAACTCGACTCGGCAGAGTATTATTACAGAAAGATCTATCGCCCCAATATGTCATACACTGCCATGGATCCCATGTATCGTGGCCTACTAAGTGTATTCACCAAACGCCACCAAGCAGACTCTATAGCCAAATACTCCCAACTCCTTTGTTTGGCCAACGATTCTTCCATTGCTAAAAAGGATCAAGACCTGACAGCGCAAATGGCTGCCAGCTACAACTATAACCGTTATCAAAAGGAGGCTCTGGAAAACGAAAGAATCGCAAATCGGGCTCAACTGATATTGACGCTGGTTATATTCATAGTAGTATTCGCTATAGCCATTGTTTATTCAAAATGGAGGAATCATCTGAAGAAGCAGGAAAAATTGAGGACAGAGTACGATAGTGCCACAAAAGCATTAGAAAATAATCTTCAAACATTGCAAATGCTGGACGTCTCATACCAAGAAGTAATTGCTGTTATAAAGGAGGAACTTGATAAGACGAGAAACGAAAGCCATACCAGATTGGAGGCTTTAACAGCTGAATACGAACAAAACAAAACAGAACTTGAGGAGGAAAACAAAAGACTGTCAGAGTCCATCAAGAGGTTAGAACAACAGAAAACCATTTCTGATTATCTCAAAAGGACAAGCGAGTTAATGAATACAGAAGCCGTTAAACACGTCAAAGATCTGGAACAAAAGCCACTTTCCCATTTGAAGGAAAAAGACTGGGATATGCTATATACTGAAATTGCCAAATATTTCCCAAATATGCTACAAGATCTGAATTCTTCTCCCAAAATGACCAAACAAAAGACTCGTGTCTGTCTATTAGTGTTATTGAGAATACAGGACAGTTGCATCGCTAACTGGTTAGAACTCAAGCCTAACCGTGTCAGCAATATCAAATCGGAGTTGAACCAAGAGCTGTTTAATGAGACATCTGCACGTACACTCTATAACAATCTACGACGAAAATACAACATCATTTATAGCACAGAAAGTAGATAAAATTGAAAAAATCGCGAGAAAGTGTATTTAGATGAAATAAATTCTATAGGAGGAGGTGTAGATTTATAATCAGCTATAAACAAGTCTCTTACGTGAGATATTAAAGACTGCTTAACATTTCAAAATGAATTTCAGTGAATTATTAGCCCAACTAAGATTTGGCAGTACACAAGTTTTACCATAATTTTGCATTGAATAATTTAAAATGCAATGTTATGACAAAAAGAAAAGTATTATTCGTACTTACAATAGCTTTGTTGCTATTAATAAACGTACGTGTGAATGCAGGAAATCCTATGGACATTAATTTAGAAGCAGGATACGTAGATCCGTATAAAGGCAACGATGCTCCACAAAGATCTCCTATCCAAACACCCCATGTTGGCATAGACGATTACGCCCTAACGTTCTATACCCCTTGTGATGGTGACACATTACGACTCTTGGATGACAATGACAACGTAGTGTTTGCAACCGTGATTCCCATTGGGGCTACCACCTTGGTCCTTCCCTCCTACCTCTCTGGTACTTACCAAATTCAAATTATTCGTGCTTACTTCTGCTTCAATGGTGTTATTGAGCTTTAATTTAATAATAAAGGTGATTATGAAAAAAGTATTTTTGGTCATTTCGATGTTATTGACATCATTGTGTGCATTACATTCACAGGTTGAGACAAAGTACATATCTGAAGGTGAATATATTGCAGGACTTCACCGTTTCAATGGTAGTAACCAAGTCATTAAAACAATGCCTTCTTTTAATCTTCTTGAGATACAAGAAGAAGCTATTAAAGAGGACAATCATGCTGGTTTGTATCGTTTTGGAAAGGGTTTTGACGTAAATTATACGCTAGCAGATGGAAAATGGGAAAAAGTAGACGGTGGCCGAATATGGTCTTTAACGGTTAATTCAGAAAATGCTCTTTCCTTAAACTTTGTCCTTAATAATTTCTCACTGCCAGAAGGAGCTGATCTGTATATAGAGAATCAGGAGGGGAGTGTACTATATGGACCTGTTACCTATGATGTAATACCAGACAATGGTTTTTTCCTGACTGATATTATACCTGGAGAACAGGCTACAATTTCAATCTTTGAACCAGATACGCACTACAATGAGACATCATTAACTATAAAACGTGTTGTACATGGTTATAAAGATATTAATGCAGAAATTAGCAAAGTGTCAAATCAAACACGTCTTAATACCTCTCCAAGTGTAGCATGTTACCCAGAATATGAAAAAGAATCAGATGCTGTTGGTATCATAATTACAGCTTCAGGGGAGCATGAGTGTTGTGGGTCATTGGTCATGAGTACAGATTATTCGTTTAAGCCTTACTTCTTGACAACTTATAAGTTGCTAAATGTTGGAGCCGAGAATCCAGAAACCAATGTTACAAACGGTATGTTTAAATTTAGACATAAAGAATTAACATGTAATAGTAATGACATGGTGACATCTTATACATATAATCATTGTAATATTAGGTCAAGCTGGAATGACACATCTTTGTTGTTATTAGAGATAAATGGGAACTTGAAAGCAAATCCAAATCTTACATGGCTTGGATGGACAACCAGTGGAGCTGTACCGTCATCCAGTGCATTAATTCATCATCTTGACTCAACAATTCCCATGAGTATTGCATTTGAGAATGACGTATTACAAACTGATTATTTTTATTTCCCCTATAAAGCGTGGAGAATGTTATTTGACCTAGGCTTTATTGATGCTAGTTCAAATGGGGCACCTCTTCTTGATAACAATAAAAGAATAGTAGGGCATTTAATAAGGGTTCACTATTATACCCCAATATATCTACAAATAGAAGGAGTCGCAGGCAAATTCAATCTTTCGTGGAATGGTGGGAACAGCAATTCCACACGATTAAGTAATTGGCTTGACCCTAACAATACGGGACAGACAACAATGGACAGCTATCGCTCTATGATCATTTCTGGCCCTTCTCATATTATTAGTTCGAGCACATATTCCATTCTAAATTTGCCAAGTGGGATGTCTGTATCGTGGTCATTATCTGATAGCTATTACAATCAGAATGGTCTTCAACAGAATACACCGTCCACAAATCAATGCACTATCACCAAACATTCAGGGCATAGTATGTCGAGTGCGGTTTTAACTGCAAATATAAAAAAGAACGGAATAACTATTTGTACTGCCACTAAATTGGTATCTACAGGTAATGGATTTGATGGTACGTATTATAATGGGATAACAACGAAACAAATAGACCTTCCAACTCCTCTATATGTTCTTCCAAGTACTTTAGTTACTATAAACTCTCAGAACTTAGTTGGAGCTACAGTTTCACAAAATGGAGGTAATGCAACACCAACGTCGTGGCAATTTAATAGTTCTTCTGGTGTTCTAATTGTAGGTATGCCTTCCTCAGTGGGAAGTACTGTTGTTGTGAAAGTTATTAGTTCTGGGGGCGCAATTTACAATTTACCAATAACAACTATAGCAAGTGATTCTGGCCAATTATTACTTTCTAGGGCTGATAATTCAATTGAAGTTTCTTTTGACGTTGAAGATGCCAATAGTTGGTCTATGGAAGTATCTAATGCTATAACAGGTGAGAAAGTATATAGTAAAAAAGAAATTGGTTCTTCCCACAGTATTAATACAGATGGTTGGAAATCTGGTATTTATATTATCAAGGCAACTAATGGAAAAGAGAGTTTAGAAAATAAAATAGCAATAAAATAAATATGAATAAATTAAGTATTATGCATGTGACTCTCTTCCTTATTATATTAGGAGGGGGATTGTTTACGTCAGGTTGTAGCAGTGATGATGAAGCGATTCTAAGTATCAAGATAGATAAGGATACCGTTAGCTACTATGGAGATTTAAGTATCATTTTCCAGCTTCAGGATATGAATGGAACAGCGATGACGTCATTTAAGGAAGGTGAGAACTTCATGTTCAGGCTTGTTTTGCTAAGCACAGGAAAGCAGAAAGTAAACCTGCCCTCCATTCGTGAATTGACGCAGTTTGATATTTTTCATGTATATACCATTGATGGAAAAGATATGGGGCTTCCGTGGGACTACATGGGAAAGGTTGGTAATCCTCTATTTTATGGCAGTGGTAATTCTCTCCCCTTAAATCCCAATCAGCCTTATTTCTTTGAATGCTATTGGTTTGATTGCGATAAAAGTGTATCATCTGATTTTGGCAAGAATACACCAAGGGCAGCATTGCCAAAAGGGAAATATTATACTCAATTTGAGCTGAACTTGGGTGAGGATAAAAAAGTTGTAGAAAGAAAAGAATTTACTATAGAATAAAGGTAATTGAAACCATGACAATCGCATAGATGCAAATACTCTGAAAGGATGTGACCCTTCTGACCCTTCCGACCCCTGAGTGTGGGGGCGCAAGGTGCGGAAGGGTCGCTTATTATTGCTGTATGACAACTATACTGCAATAGTCGTATCTTTCGTTACAATAGTCGTAACGTGATCCCCCTTCGGCGTCTTGATTAAAAGTACTATATAATATTTTTTTTGTTGGTTTTTTGCATACACTGCATACACCAAGCGTTTAACATGCTGATAGTCAACGGATAACACTGGTGTATGCAGTTGAATTTTTAGTGTATGCAAGAATTTGTGCCTACACCGATTGGTTCATGATAACGGCAATTTATTTCATGATAATAAGGGCTTATTAATTGTCCCAGGGGGTGGGACTAGTTGTCCCATGGCCTGGGACAAATTATCCCAAGGGGTGGGACAAGTCGCTCGCTGTCTTTTCCTAATTGGTTTTTTGCTTATTTCCTGGGCGCAAAGGTCAGAGATCTTCTGCGCCCACGGTATTATTATTGTACCCGATTGAATGTGATTGGGACAACACGTCCGACGGCATCACGATAAGTCATGCCAGTCATGGTAATCTGATTTTCATC
>JAEEGK010018211.1_pt1 | contig 15218 bp, 12 predicted proteins | sample 8958771 | NCBI WGS metagenome assembly JAEEGK01 (sample SAMN16246547, study PRJNA631951) | gut metagenome | biome: gut microbiome; feature: rumen; material: SC-attached | host: Bos | place: Iran: Karaj | collected 2018-10 | reverse complement strand
ATGATCAGTTTCGCGGGTTTCATCCGCAAGACCTGCCGGCAAATCTCACTGCCGATCCTGCCCCCCGCCCCGGTCACCAGTACCACTTTTCCGGTAAGATAATTCCCTATTTCATTCAGGTTCATGCGCACCGGATCCCGGTTCAGCAGGTCCTCAATTTCCAGCGGACGTAAATTTTTGAGTTGCACCTTACCTGCGTCAAGACTGGTAAAAAAGGCCGGCAAAATCTGCACTTTGGCACCACTGGAAGAACATATCTCCGCCAGGTCAGACATGGCTTTGGCTTCCATGGAGGGTATAGCTATGATAATCTCGTCCACCCGCAGTTCTTTCACCAGGGAACAGATGGATTCCCTGCCTCCGTACACCTTAATGCCGTTCATAATCTGGCCCCATTTGACGTCATCGTCATCTACAAAGCCCACTACGTTCCGGTTATCCCGCTGCCGGATGTCCCGCAGGATAATATTCCCTGCGTCCCCGGCCCCTACAATCAGGACGCGTAACGGTTTCCCCCGTCGCGCCTCCCTTTCGGAATTGTTTTCGGCCCAGCGCACAAACATGCGGCTGGCCCCGATTAAAAACACGTCAAAAAAGAAACAGGAAACAAAAATTCCTTTAGACATGCTTCTTTTGGCAAAATACGGCAGCTGGAATACATTATTAATGACCATAAAAGATAATACTATGCCGAAAAGGTTGGCTAACACAATGGCCATAAGATCCCGGTTCCCTGCATACCGCCAAGCGCGGTGGTACAATTTAAACTGGTAAAAAAACAGGAGATGGATCAGGATAAAAAACGGCAGGTTCGCCATAACGGCCGCCATGTAAAAGGGATACTGCCGCTCATCCATGGAAAACCGCATCAGCACGGACAGCCAGGACGACATAAACATAATGACAACGTCCGTCAGTATCAATATACAGGGCAATAAATAACGTCTCACAGTCTTCTTCTCCTCTTTTGGGCCGTAATCATACTCACATAACGGATATGTTCTTGATAAAAAACGACTCCAAACTATTGTGGTATTTTATTATACCATAAATCAGCCATTTTTCCTACCTGTTTGTCTGCCGCTGGTCGGAAATTATAGTAGAATTTTTTATTACGGCATGTTATAATACTGAAAATTAACAGAAGGGGTTTTATAGCATGGATAATAATGAAAATAACGAGCTGGAAATTGATATTGTCGCATGGTCGAATGTTCTCAAAAAACACCTGGCCGTTGTGATAGGAATCACGTTACTGTTCACAGCTGCCGCCGGTATATATGTCTATAAAATAGCCGATCCGGTTTACTCCTATGTACGGTTCATCAACTGCCCGGGTTCATTAAGCGACAAAGACAAGCTGACTTTTGTCAGCGCTTTCAAAAACAATTCAAATTACCAAAACGCAAGAAAGGAAAACAGTTATGCGTCGTTAACGGATGTGAAAATTGTGAATGACGGCAAGGACAGATTTACCACCACAAATCTCATACAGTTTTCCTTTGAAGGAAACAATCCTGCCTTTATCAAAAAGTTCAGTGATACCTGCGTCACGGATTCATTAAAAGACATCAACGACTATATTACGGAGATTTACGAAATATCCTTCAGCCGGGAATATCTGACCAAGGCCCGGAGAGAAATAACAGCTTTAAACACCTTTATTGCGCAACATGCAGATGCAAATGCGGATGCGGAGGGCGCAGTCAACTACTTAACCGTTTTAAAGAAACGGTTGGAAGATGATGAATTAGCCAAAGCGTATAAAAAGGCAGACATTATGAGCACAAACGGAGCCCAGCCCAAACGGATTTCCAAAAAGTCGCTTGTTTATAAAAGCGCCGTTCTCGGCTTATTTTTAGGTGTTTTATATATCACCTGTCGTTATCGTGCGGAGTATGTAAAAAAACCGTAAAAAATGTAACCTGTTCAAAAGCCGGCTGGTATCCCCAGCCGGCTTTTTGCTTACCCATTTTGACTTTTTGTTTGCCCCTCCTGCTTTTTACAGCAGTTGTAACTCAACGCAAAGCCTAACATCAGATAGAGTAACCTTGCGGCGCCCTTATTGGTTATGCCGGCATCAAACAGGCCATGGAAGTTAACTGTCACAAAGACCCATAACCCGGCAATGGCCACCCAGTTTTCCGGCTCGTCGGTAACCTTTCGGTATAACCGCCAAAAATAATAAAAAACAAAAAACAGATATCCCGTCCCCCCGATGATACCGGTTGTGGAAAAAAACCATGCAACCACGTTGTGTGGTATCGGCATTTCTGCTTCGTGTTTTAATGCGCGATTCAGAAAAGCGGCCTTGCGGGCCGCTTCTTTTTTGGCAGCCTTTCGTCTCGCAGCAGCTTTTTGTTTTGCCGTCAGTTTTGCTTTAGGCTTTCGTGTTGCGGCTTTTTTTACTGTTTCCTTTTTCTCGGCCGGCTTTTGTATTGCAGCGCTCTTCGCTGCTTGCTGCTTCGCTGCTTTTAGTGCTGCCGCCTTCTCTTCTGCGGCTTTTTTTCTGGCAGCTTTCCGTTCTTCATATCTGCGCGCGGCTTCCTGTTTTATCAACTCGGCCTGCACATAGGAAGTGCTGTATTGTGTTCCCCAGTTGTTAAGTCCGACGCCCAATGCCATATGGTCTTTCCACATCGCATAACAGGACTGGAGCTGACGCAGCCTTAGCGAATCCCCGATCCGTTCCGTTCTGCCCGGAATGCCGACAAACAGAACTATGGCAGTAACAACCGCGCAGATTAGAAGGCCTTTTAAAAACAGCTTTGCATTTTTTCGTATGTGAGAAACCAAAAACAGCACAAGCAATGCGCCGGCGAAAAGCCCGCCCATGGCGCCCCGGGACCCGGTCTTCCAGAGCGCAAACAGACCTGCAACGATAATGACCCCATTTAAAATCTTACATGTTTTCTCTGCTTTTACTTTTGTGTCAGACAAAGCGCAAAAAAGGACCGGCAAAATACCGCCCAGCAAAAAAGCAAAATGATTCGGATTGGCATCAAACGCTCCGACGCGCCCGGCAGCAGTTCCAAAGCCATGCAACGACAGGTAAATGACACTGGCAAAAGAAATAACCACAGCCAAAGCAGCCCCGGCAACTACAGCATATTTTATATCTGTTCGGTTTGCAAAATATACCATCAGTAAAAACGGCAGGGTCCAATAGATATATTTCAGCGCACTATGGACGCTTCCCATATCCCCCAAAAGAACCGACGCCGCCAGCACGGTAAACAGAAACACCGCGATGCCCAGCCAGTTCCGGCGGGGTGAATAAAAACCGGCAAGGCTTTTATGTTTGATACAGTCACGGACAATATATAACAGGACTGCGCATGTAGAAACGCTTACGGCAAAAGTCCTGTCAAGAGAAACAGAAACCATTAAAAAAATAACTAACAACTGTATGATTTTGTCATCTGCTCCCGTTTGTTTCCACCATTCAGACAGCACGTTCATCGCGTTATGTTCAGCTCTCTTCCTCTATAATTTTTTACAAATCATTTTTGCATTACTGCTTGCCCGCCGCCCAAAAAAGCAACAGCCGGCAGACCCATCTGTCGCGGAGCCCTCCTGCCGTTTTCGCAAACTGCAAAAGCGCCGTTTCGTGTTCCTTTGCGTATTGAGCTGCTTCTTTTAGTCTTTTTTGTTTCATCAGGCTTTTAAACGTTTTAAATGTTTCACAACGCTTAACCCGCCCTATAAATTCACCGTTCAGCCCATAGCTTTGCGCAAATTGCATCTCATTTTCCCGGAGATCCACCGGTGTGGCCTCTTCCGGCGAACTGTATTGAATAAAGCTGGCGGAATCCTTGTGCCGGCGGTAGTGTTCCAGGCAAAGATAGGTACCGTAGATTTTTTTTGCCGCTAAAAATGCTTTGAACAGGAAATTTCCGTCTTCATACAGCCGGACATTCGGCAGGAAGCGGATATCGTATTGTTCAATCAGCTTTTTCGATATCATGACGCTGTTAATATGCACCGGCAAACCGTCAATTTGCGAATCGGAGGTCAAAACCCTTGTTCCCAGCAATTTGTCCTTTATAAAACACCGGGCTTTATGTGTGTCGGTTTTATTCACGTCTTCCGCGCTGTAGCTTTCCGAAAAATCACTGAAAACCATTTCTGTCCGGTTCGATTGGATCAGGTGATATAAGGTCTTCAAAAAATCCGGATAATACAGATCGTCGCTGTCCAGAAAGGTAATATACTGACCCCGCGCAGCTGCCAGACCGGTATTCCGCGCCACTGATACGCCCCCGTTTGGCTGCCGGATCAGCCGGATCCTGCTGTCTGTATAGCTTTCTACGATTGCTGCAGTTGTATCTGTAGAACCGTCATCCACTACAATCAGCTCAAACTCCGTAAAGCTCTGTGCCAATACGGAATCAATGGACTCACGAATATAGAATTCACTGTTATAAGCCGGCATTATCACGCTGACTTTGACTGACTGCATATCGGATGGCGCTCCTTTATATGTTGATATGGCTGAAACAGCCTTATTATTTCTTCGCGGCGGTAGTTTCCAGCAGGTTTTCCCATGCGCTCCAGATAATCTCCGGCGCATACTGCTTCATGCTTTCCCGGGCTGCCTGTCCCATGCGGACGCGCAGTTCCCTGTCTCCCATCAGCCGTTCCAGTTTGGCTGCCAGGTCTCCGGGTCCGTCTTCGCAGAGAAACCCGTTTACACCGTCACGGATCAGTTCGTTGACCGCGCTGCAGCTTTTGTAACCAACCGCAGGCAGACCCATGCTCATTGCCTCTCCCAAAGCCAGGCCAAAACCCTCATAGGCGCTGGGGAACGCAAAAATGTCACTTTGCTGCAGGATTTTGGGTATTTTATTGGATGTGCCTCTCAGGAATACCCGGTCCTGCAGTTTTTTGCTTTTTATCATGAGTTTTAATTCTTCGTAAAAGGCCCGCTGATCCACGTCGCCCCATAATTCGGCCTGCCATTCCGGATACCGGTCTGCCAGCCTGGCAAAGGCTTCGATCAGCAGATGGGGTCGTTTATGGTTTTTTGTCAGCCTGCCCACCGACACGATCGTGTAGCGGTCTTTGACTTTGTCAAGATCCGCCTGTTCTTCATACCGTGTAATCGCATTCCCGATGACCACGGTCCGGGCCTGCGGCAGGTGGTTATGGATATGTTGGGCAAAAGACGGCAGCAACACCTGGCATACAGCGCTTTTTTCCAGGGCCGGGATTTCCTTTTCCGGGTAGATATGGAAATAGTCTTCCGGATCTCCATGGCTCATGGTGATGACCGGTATGTCCAGCTGCAGGTCGCACAGCAGCAGTTTGCTGGCGGCAGGCTGGAACGCCACGATCACGTCCGGTTTTACTTCTTCCACGGCCTGCTTCAGGTTCTGCAGCAGAAACCGTTCCGCAGCATCATTGTTTACTGTCCGCGCTTTCTGTTTGCTGAACGCGCGGAGCAGTTCCCTTTTCAATTTCAGATACCAGGGAAAGCGTATGGTCTGCCCTTTAAAATGGCACAGATCATACGCAGGGATGCCCGGGTTCAACGGATAGTAAAAATCACCTTTCCTCACATCGCTGTACACCAGCGATACCGTATGCCCCCGGCGCTGCACCTCATTGGCAAAGGCGCTGGTCACTTTGGCAAGCCCCCCTGTGTCTTCCACCATTTTTGCCATGTTGACTAACAGAATATTCATAGGTAATCCTTTACGATACGCACAGCCTGCCGCTTGCACAGCATCCATGCAACGTGTTCATATCTTTAATTATAATAATATATAAAAATTAATGACGCAAATCTTCCTTAAGCGAAACTTTTCCCAACCCGGTTTTCAACGTTTCTGCGGTAAATCCGTAAGACATGGACGAAATGTCGTTCTTTTCTTTATGCAATGCGCCGGTTACCTGAAAAATCCCGCACAGCAGATCAAAAACCAGGTCATTGGTAAAGCAGGACGCCGTATGCCTGCGAAGCGCCCGCGCCGTATCGGGAAAACGGGCCGCATATGCTTCGGAAAGGTACACAAAAAAAGGAATCCGCACATCTTCAAATCCGGTAAAAGAAGACTGACGCTGTTGCCCGATGAGGCTGCCGTGGTCGGAAAAATAAATCATTGCCTGCAAATTTAAGTGTTCCTTCGCATACGCAAACAGTTGCGACAGGATATGATCCGTGTACAAAATGGAATTGTCATACGGATTGCTTCCGTAAGGATCCTTTTTATCATAACTCCATTTGGCAAACTGTGTCGGATAGCGTAAATGAAAGTCTGAATGGCTTCCTTCCAGATGCACCACTATAAAATTGTTTCCGGTGTCAACAGCTTTCAGGTATTCAAGCAGTTTTTCATCATACTGCCGGACAGTGTAATCCTGCAACAGCCAGTGTTTATGTTGTGCAGCGCCGGCAATGACGGTAACGTCTGAACTGGTAGTGTCGCTGTATCCCTGCGCGCTGAACCAATATGTCTTAAAACCCAGTTTATTCGCCAGATTTATGACAGATATTTCATCCTCTTTTTGCACCCGGTCATATTGATTCTTATTGGTCAGCGCCATTGTTACCGTTTCTAACGTCTGGATCCAGGTTGCGTAGGAATTGGGGAACAGATAAAAATTTTTATTGCCGGACTGTCCGGACAGCCAGGGCGTTGTTTCCCGTTCATAATCCGAGAAAGCGCGCATATGCATCCGGTTCGCCGATTCCCCGATGACCAGTAAGACCGTGCCGAAATCTGATTTGTTTTTGGTTAATACACTCTCCGCCGTGATATGGGACGGATAATCCCTGTCGGACAACGGGGAGTCCTGCATTCTTTTGATGTGTTCTTTTGCCTGGATACATATCTTTGCCGGAGCCGTCCGCCTGAAAAAAGCATATCTGCCTATTCCGAACAGCAAAATCATTATGAAAAGAAATGTAATGAGGGCTGCAACAGGAAAACCTGCATACGTTTCAACTGTTCCGGCAGCCAGATTGATCCGGAACATTACACCTGCAGCCAGCAGGAATCCCGCTGACGCAGGAATAAGAATTGTTGAGGGAATCAACCGGATATATTCCCCGGCTTCCAGCCTGTTCGTATGAAGCAAAGCCAGAACGGCCGGTTCGTTAACACATCTCCGGTAATATATAAAGTACGCCAGCTGAAAAAAAGCGGGCAGGAGAAAAAGAATCTCTGTTACGGTAAGCAAAACAGCGAAAACCGCCTGATTCCGGAACAGCAAAACATCAGCCAGAGCAACAAAAAGAACACTGACAAACAGGCCGAACGTAAAATCTACAGGAAACGAATACGCGTGCGGTTCCCCCCTGTGCGTCAGATGAAACAGGACCGGAAACGTAAATCCGGTTATGACTCCTGTCGCACAGGCCAGTAATCCTGCCGGCAAGCCTGCTGTGACGCTCCTGCTTAAATAAATGTACAGAATAAACAGCAGGAAAGGCTGAAACAGCCGCCAAAAACCTACGCGGTAATCGCTGGCGTCCATTTCTTGTGAAAAAAAGCAGAATCCTATACCGAAAAGAACGTACAGCGCCACCGGAATAACGTAACAGTCCATGGTATTTCACCCTAATATATTCCGAATCAGTTTGGCGTGGCTGTATTCTTCGTTGGCGGCGTCCAGGTCTTTCCGGTATTCGTCTGCCCGGGTGGTCAGCGTTTCCACAAACTGCTCCAGCTGTCTGGCAAACGCGTCCACCGAGCTTAAGTCCACGGCCATGCCGATCTTATATTTTTCCAGCACTTCCGGATTCTGTTCCGGCGAGCTGAGGAAAGGTTTATAAAAACCAATCGCCGTGAACAGCATGGCGCCCCAGTGGTACCGGTAGCGTTCCGCCGCGTAGGGGATCATGATGGCGTCCACGCTTAACAGCGCTTTCTGCCAATCCATCCCGATGAGGTTTTTATGCCAGAAGGTGATGGACGGATACTTTGCATAATCCCGGGCAATCTGTTCAAACAGTTCCCCGTCTTCCGGTTTTACGGTAGCGCCCTGTACAATGAGCTGCACGGGTACGTTAAACCGGGCTTTCGTAAAGGCTTCCAGAAAGAAGCCCAGGTTTTTTTCTTTCCGGAACTGCCCGAAAAATCCCAGTCTGATGGGCGGCGTAAAGGTCAGTTCCTTATTGACCGGCAGATCCTGCGGTTTGTAGACAGGCGGCGGGATCTCGTCCATATTCTTCAGGTTGCTGTTGGCAAAATCATGCCGCAGTGTAATGACCTTTAAGTGCACCTGCGGATACTTTTCGGTCAGGCGGGCCTGTTTTTCATAGTTCGGCTTCTCTTTCGGATTGATGCCGTGGAAAATGAAATAGACCGGCACGGGGCTGTCCTTTAAGGCGCTGCCCCGCAGGGCTTTCAGGTAACGGTAGGTAGCGGTGGGTACGATGATGGCATCGCAGAGCCCGGCCTTTGCCTTTTCACAGGCGCTGGTGAACCAGGCCCGGCGGCGTATCTCCCGCACAACACCCAGGTACAGCCGTTTCAGATACCCCGCCCCCGCGTAGGTCACCACCTCGCCGCCGTCCAGATATTCCACATCGCATTTATAATCCAATTTAAAGGGAAAGTGTTCCGGCACAAAAAATACCGGTTCATGTCCCTGCCGTTTCAGCTCGTCGACCAGGATCCGGTCAAATTCCACTTCATGACCGGCCGGCATGAGTATGGTTTCCAGAATAGCTACACGCATAGGTTACCTCTTGTTTTTTATAGAATAAAACCGCATAACCGGCATTACAGCTTTCCGTCCGACTTGTACAGATAATACAGCTTGACATATTTGTTCAGGGTGTAAAAATAGTGGTTTACGGAAAGGATCCATCCCATTTTCCCGTCCAGAAAGCCCAGTTCCAGGATATAGGCTTTGATAAAGGCCCACAGGGGGCGCAGGACGATATCCAGCAAAAAGTTGCAGCGTTTGTTCTCTTTTTTGTACTTTTTCGCTGCCAGGGTCGTGTAGTTGTTTAGTTTCCCCAGATACTGCTCCCAGTTGTCATAGGTGTAATGATACATGGGGTGTTTCAGTCTTTTGTCGGGGTACGGCGCCACGATTTTCGGATGCACGTAGCCTTCCACATAGCTCCCTTTGGCCGGAAAGAGCCGGTTTACATAATCCGGGTGCAGGATCCCGTGGGTGGCTTTGTTGAAATGAAACCGGTTTTCCCGCCGGATCCAGTAAGCGTTTTGCTCCTCTCCGGCAACGGTTTTTTTGATTTCCTCCGCCAGCGCCTCCGAAATGCGTTCATCCGCATCCACGAACAGCACCCAGGGGTGCGTGGCGCTTTGGATGGCAAAGGTCTGCTGCCCGCCCCAGTCGCCGTTCATGCTCCGCTTCACGACCTTTGCCCCCAGCCCTTCCGCAAGTTCCCGGGTCCGGTCTGTGCTGAAGTCATCGATGACCAGCACTTCGTCGCAGAACAGCACGGTTTTGATGCAGTCTTCGATATTTCGCTCTTCATTTTTAGCCAGAATTAAAGCCGTAATTTTTTCCATAGTCTCCTCGCACGGTATGCACGGATGCTGCGGCAACTCTGCCAACTCATTATTCGCCGGTTACCCGGGAAGGCAATATGCTACAGGGTAAAATCCTTTGTACGCGCAAGCATTTTTTCCCTGTCAAAGGGTTTTACGTTCTCTACGATCCATTCGCGCATGGCCGTTCCTTCCGGGGTATCCTGGGAAGCGGACAGGAATTCCAGTTCAATGCCCAGGTTTTTCGCCACGCCGGCGGCGATCAGCGGCCATACTTTGCCGATATCGCCCACTACCGGAATGCTGTTTTCGTGCCGTGCGAAAGCCGACATTTCCATACGGAACGGGATCTTGGCGGCTTTCGTCTTGGGCAGGCCTTTGTCGATGGCTTCCTGCACGGTCTTGTTCAGTTCCACCGCCCGCCGCAGGTTTTCATCCAGGTCGATGCGGATCAGGTTCTTATTCCGCAGGTTGTAGGTATTCTGCCCGGACCACCAGGCCCAGATGCCGTGCCCCGTGTAACATTCAAAGGGGCCGTCGTGGATTTCCTGGGTCAGCGCCACGGCGCTTTCGATAATCACGTCGCAAGCGGCCAGCATCCGTGACAGCCGCATGGAACGCTGGGAAACAGGGATGGAATCACCGATGGACATCCCCACGGCGCCTCCGCCGATCAGCTGGGGAATGGTAACCAGGACCGGAACGCCTTTCCGTGCGGCAGCCCCCAGCATGGTATGCTCGTCGCAGCCCCAGCCGGCAACCGTCTCGAAAGGCAGTCCGTACATTCTCGCCATAGCCAGAATTTCGTGGGCGACTTTCTCCGTTCTGGGGCCCATAGGGTAAGCCATGTTCCCGGCAGCCTTGATAATTTCATTTTGTCTGGGCAATTCCTTTCCGCGTTTCAACAGGTCGTCGTCCAGCGGCATTTCGCGTTTTAAGTTTTCAATCTCTGCATCGCTCATGCAGGTGAACTCAAAGACGTCGCCCCGGGGCATCTTTTCCATGTCCATGCCAAGGGCCCGTGCGTCAACGCGGAAAACCCGGTCCAGAGAGCCTGCCATTTCATGGGAGATGACCGCGGAACTGGTGGAAACCGCGTCAACGATTCCAACCCGGATCAGTTCGGCGATCAGCGTGGTAACGCCCTCGTGAATGTTCGGGCCGCTGCCCGTCACGACCATCACTTTTCCGCCGCGTTTTTTTATTTCTGTAATTCTTTCAATGGCGGATGCAACGGCAGCCTGGGACCTTTCGTCCAGCGAAGCTTTAAAGTTTTCCAGATGTGGTGCTCCAAATAATTTTGACATACGAATCCCCCTCTAAAATATAAATGTCTTATCCTCATCAGGAAATCTTATTTCCCTGATGTTTTCACGGTAACCTTGAATCTGAACTTGCGCAACGTTTACTGCACTTTCTTCTTGTACTCCTCAAATACCGTCTCCGGCGTGATGGACCGCATGCAGATCCAGTGCCTGCAATGCCTTTTCAGGCAGCCTGCGCAGGCGACCGGGGCTTTCAGCACGACTGCGTTATCACTTCCGTAAGGGCCGGTCCGGTCAGGGCGGGTAGGCCCGTACATGGCAACTAACGGTTTCTTCATGGCCGCTGCAATAAACAGCGGACCGGTATCAGCGCTGATATATACCGCGCAATGCCGGATCAGCGCGCCCAGCTCCCGAAGGCTGGTTTTTCCCGTCAGATCTGTGGCGCCGGGCGTCAGTTTGGAAATCTGCGCCCCTAACGGCGCGTCCTCCGGTCCTCCGGCCAGTATCACCTGTTTCCCGTCCCGCAGGATCATATCCGCCAGTTTCGCGAAATGCTCCGCCGGCCATATCTTCGTATCCCAGCGGGCGCCGGGAACCAGCACAGCATACGGTTCCTTTACAGCTTCCGTTTTATTCTGCACAGCCTGCCATTCCTTTTGCAGGTCCGGCATGGGGAACGAAATTTCGTCTACCGGGCAGCCCAGGTAGCGGACCACGTCCAGATACTGCTCGATTGCGTGACCTTTGGCGTGTTCGCCCCGTATGGACCTGCTTACAAGACCGCTGCCTTCCCACATTTCACAGAAGCCGATGCGGTTGTCGCAACCGCTGATTGCAGCCAGCACCGCGCTTTTAAACAAACCGTGCATATCGATGACCAGATCGAACTTCCTGCTGTGGAGCAATGCCCGCATTTCCTTAAAATACGCCCATTTCTCCCCAAGGCTCATTTTATTGAATTTCACTTTATCAAAATAAATCACTTCATCAATGATGGGCGGATCCGGCACAAAACCGCTGAACTGGGGATGCACCAGCCAGGTCAGCCGGGCTTTTGGGAAGCGTTTCCGCAACGCCGCGACAGAAGGCAGGATATGCAGCACATCACCCAGTGAACTCATCTTGATAATGAGAATGTTTTTATATTCCCTGTCTTTACTCTCCATACCTCAAAGCAACTCCGAAATCAACCCTTCAGCCACTTTTTACAGCTTGTGTCAAACGCCGCGTCAATGGCATCCAGCTTTTCAAACCGGCGGCGGTGCTGGGCCCGTTTGGAGGGCTTCAGCTCGCTCATGTCTTTGCGGGATTCTTTCACCGGCATCACATAGAAGCGCCTGTCCCCTTCACAGGGTTCTCCTTCGCATTCTTTCCAGAAGGCGCCGAAATCGGTTTTCAGCTTGCGGTCGATGCGGATATGGTTCATGGCATAGTAGCCTTCGTTTGTCACCGCGTAGATTTTGCTGATGCCGAGACAGCGCGCCAGGTTGCGGATTCCGTAGAAAATCAGATTCTTGGGCCGGTAACCGAAAAATGCTTTGGTCATGCGTTTAATCGCATCACTGCCGTGGGGTGTGCCCTGCAATGCGCCTATCCAGATGGCATCGCCGGTTTTCTCCATATCTGACCCGAACCAGAACATAATCTGGTAAAAATTCTCTTCCCCCCAGGTCAGGATCAGGGACAGGCAGCCTTCTTTATACTGACCCGCATGGAAATATAACGACATGCGAAGCGGCCTGTCTTCAAAGGCGTCTTCCCACAAAACCAGCTTCTGTCCGTAATTCATTTTTGGATCAACATTTACGTACAGCTCCGAGATTGCTTCCTCCGTAAAGTGTTTTTCCATGTACAGCACGTGGTTTTTGATCAGGGCGGACCGGTCCGGGTAATCCGAGCCTTTATAAAAGAACGCGCGGGTCACCTGTTCGATAAAGGCCGGCGTCCCTTTTAATATACCTTTTCGTAACTGGGTTTCCGCGAAAAAATCGAGAAAATCCTCAATGATATCCTTATGCATCCGGCACCGGGCGCGAAATACCAGATACCGTTTCATTTCTTTCAAACGGCTGGTTACGTACAGGCGGTGTCCTGCTTCCCGCAAAATGGCTTCGTCCATTATTGTCTCCTAAATTATCATTTTATCTTAATCATTTTATTATATCATTTTTACTTCATAAAAGAAACAGTATGCCGGCTATTTTATCCGATTCCCCTTCAGGCCGGTTTGCAGTTGTTGTACTAATGCGGCAAAACGGTTTTCATGCTGAAAGTCTTCCCTTGCAGTATGGAAAACTCTCTTTTTAGTAATAAAGCCCCTCACGGCCAAGCATTCCCTGCTTTTTGCCGGAGAGGCTATTGTTTGTTATGAATCAGACACAGTACGATCGCTGCGTAAACCGGGAGTCCGCAGGGGTTTTCTCCTGCCCTCCGGCAGGGATTTCCGTTATCCTTCCACCAGCGGCACGGTGAGGCTGCCCGTCGGCATCAGCACGACGCTGTAGTCCTTGCCCACGTATTTTTCGGCGGCGGCCAGGGCTTCTTCCACGGTATCCACGGCGCCGTCAAAAAGCATGTCTTTCGCCATCTGGCGGTCCAGCCCGGTCACCAGGATGTAATGGGCCTTGCGGAACAGCCGGGTCACCGCGTAGGCTTTGTTGGCGCCGATGACGAAGTGACCCCGGATTTCCTTTTCAATGGCGTCGATGCTGCCCAGGCGTTTGCAGGTTTCTTCCAGCACGGCGCTGCCGCTGCCTTCCTCGCATTCCGCCAGCAGGATCACCACACCGCCCTGGCGGCAGGCCAGTACGGCGTTGTCCATGGTCTTCTGCATCTGGTACACGTTGATGTCCTTCGGATAGCCGCCGCAGGAGACGATGACCACGTCGGCCTGTTTCGGGATCTTTACGCCGTACACCTGGTCCACGAACTTGCAGGCTTCTTTGTGCGCGGCGATGTAATCGCCGGCGAACATGCGCAGGAAACGGTGCTCCGCGTCCAGGATCGCGTTGAACAGGAACACGCTGGTGCCCCGTTTCTTCATGGCTTCCGCCCACAGGGCCACGCCTTCCATCTGGTCGTCATAGACGGGGTTGCCGTCCATGGCGCCTAAGCCGGCCCGCGGGTCCAGCATGAAGCTGTGGTTGTGGCGGATGGTTTCCGTGGCGGCGCAGCCGGGCAGCACGGCCTTGCGGCCTCCGCCGTAGCCGGCGAAATAGTGGTGCACGATGGTGCCGGTCAGGATCACGTGGTCGCTGTGGCAGATGCGTTTGTTGATCAGCACCGGGGTAAAGCGGCTGGTGGTCCCGAAATATTCAAAGTCTTCCGCGATTTTGGCATCGCTGTTATACATTTTGAGGCGGGAGGCGACTTCCTCGCCAACGCCTTCCACCATTTCCTCGTGGCTCATGAGGCGGTGGGTCCCCAGGCTGAACACGATCTGCATGTTCTCGTCGGGAATGCCCAGCTTGTTCATCTCGTTCACCAGCACCGGCATAAAGTCGAAGCTGTTGGCCACGCGGGTGGGGTCGTTGCAAATGAAGGTAACGGTCTGGCCCGGCTTGATGATCTTATCAATGGGCTCTGTGCCGATGGGATTATAAATGGCATCCAGCACGCCTTTCGGGATGTCTTCCATCACCGGGGTCTCCGGCATGCGGATCTCTTTTATGATCTTGCTTTCGTCCAGGGAAAAGCTTTTCGTGCCTCGTCCATAGTGGAATGTGAATTCTTTCATAAGCGCCTCCTTATCGGGTTATACAGCCTGTTTGGCGGCTCTTTCGGCCTGCGCCTTCGCCTCCTGGGCGGCCATCATGTCTTTGGCCTTCATGAGGCGTACGGTGCTGGCGCGCTCGTTCTCGGCCAGCTTCATGGTGATGAACTTGATATTGGTCTGCATCTCGGGAATCATGACGTATTCCAGCGCGTTTACCCTGCGGCGGGTCTTTTCGATTTCATCCGCCAGCAGGTTGCAGGTCTTTTCCACCTCGGCCAGTTCCAGCAGCTTGGGCAGCAGCGCGGAAAGTTCCACCACCGCGTTATCCAGGGAGCTGGAGGTAAAGGTGAAAGCGTAAGGGATTTCCGTGGCCTCTTCCCCGCCGGTAAAGGTAATGGTGGGAACATCGACGCTCATCACGTTTTTCATGCCCACCTCGTACACAGCGGCGCGGGCGGGATAGAGCAGGGCCTCGCTGATCCGCAGCGCGCCCATCTGGGCTTTCGCCATGGCAAAGCGGGTGGACACGCCCTGCAGGGCTTTCTCCACTTCCAGGCGCAGCGCGTGGTTGCGGCGGATGTGCAGCATGAACTGGCGGACCATTTCATCCCGTTTATCCTTCAGCAGCTTGTGGCCGCGGACGGCGGTCACCAGGCGCTTTTTCAGCCTGGTAAGCTCCATTCGGGTCGGGTTAACTTGGGTTGCCATCGATTATTCCCCCTCGTTATCCTCTGTAGCAGCAGGAACATAGTATTTGTCCAGATA
>JAEEGK010018207.1_pt1 | contig 15221 bp, 1 predicted proteins | sample 8958771 | NCBI WGS metagenome assembly JAEEGK01 (sample SAMN16246547, study PRJNA631951) | gut metagenome | biome: gut microbiome; feature: rumen; material: SC-attached | host: Bos | place: Iran: Karaj | collected 2018-10 | reverse complement strand
TAAATAAACAATACAAATAAATATATTTTTTAAAATTTACAAAAAATAGATTATTTTAATGTTATAAAAAGATAATAAATATATCAATTTATATAAAAATATAAATGGCAGATATAAAAAGAAATACAAAAAAAGAAATAAATGATGGACCTTTTAAGGTATTTTTTATTACTTCTCATCAATCTTCTTTAGATAAAAAACTTGAATATACATTGACAAAAACTGGTATGATTAATTTAAAGAAAGTATATTCAAAAACAGATAAATTTAGAGGAGAAGATTTTTCAATTCCAGTGTTTAGTTTTGAAATTGAAAATAAAAATTTAAGAAAAAATGATTATGATGATAAAAAAAAGAAATATAAAGCTGTTATTAAACTAAAGCAAAAAAAATCTTCTACATTTGCTTTTGAGCATAAATTTGAGGGAAATATCTTATTTAATGAAAAAAAAAATAATTTTACTTTCGACTTTAAATTCGAAGATGAAATAGGATATACTGGTGTGACTTTACCTCCCCCTTCGATAAAATTTTTAGAAATAGATCAATTAAAAATATATAATCAATATTTCAAAAAAAATAAAATTATGCAAGATAATAGGTTAGTTTCAGATTTAATTATGGATTGTCAAGTTCTTTTAAGAGGAAAAGAATATTATAATATAGATTTTTTTTTGGAAATTTTTAGAGGTTGTTATAACGAAAAACCAGTTAAGACATTATTAATGTCATTTAATTTGAAAAAAGTAAAGATACCAACATACAAAATTGAGCCAAAAGGATATTCTATTATTCTAAAAACTATAGAAAATAATAAACAAAAAATTACTAAACATTGCTCTGAGAATGATAATCCTGAAAAATATTATAAATTATTTTTTTCTTTATTACTTTATTTTAGATTTCATTTTGAAAAAGATAAAATTGAAGAATTATTATCAAGAAAAGAATTATGGAATTATTATAAAGAAATACTTCCAACAAATTATAAAATATTTGACGGTCTTAGTTTACCTCAAGAGCTTATTAATGAAATGTTGAATCAAGAAAAATTATCTCTTCCAATAATTGAAGGAATTCTTTTTTATTTGAAAATATTAGAAAAAATATTAATTTGTATAAATGAAAAAATTGATTTAATTTATGAAGTATGTATAAAAGAAAATAAAACTATAAAAATAAATGATTTAACTGGCCCAAAAAAAGAAGATGATTTTGAAAAAATATTAATAGAAATAGAGAAATTGATAAATTATGAGATAAAAAAAGGAAAATTTATTTTGTTTGAAGAAGAATTTTTTAATAATTATACTCATTATTTTTTTAAGAAAGATTTAAAAAAGCTTCTTTTATTAAAAAAAATCATAATATTATGTAAAAAAGTTGATAAGAACTTAGATCCTGATTATAATGGAAAGATTCATGAAACTGCATTAGAAATAATTTCAAAAGGAGAATTAAAAAATGAAGAACTTTTAGATTTTATTGAAAAAGATGATATATTTTTCATTGAAAATAAAAGAGATTTTCAAAATCTTAATTATAGACCATTAGTTATATTTGAAGGATTTGATTTTGAAAATGTAAATGAACAGTTTTATGAAAAATGGAATAAAGTAAATCTTTTTAAAAAATTTTCTTTTACAAATAATTATTATGCTGAAAAAGCAATGATTGATAAAATAAATCATATGAAAGATTTTGGAAAATTATTGAAATTATTTAATTTTGAGAATGAAAAATTATTTGATAAAAATACAATTGGATTAATATCAACTAAATATAAAAAATTAATAAAAACTTATACAAGTGATACATGTCCAAATTTTTTGAAAGAGACTTCTTTATTAATATATATGATAGATAAAAAAACAAGTACTGGAAAATATTTTATGGAAAATACGATTGAAAAAGATATTAAATCTCAAGAATTAATAAACGATATATTTTTATATTTATCTTCAAATTATAAAGATATTTCTCATAATATAATTGAGCATATAACTAATTATTTTATTGGTAATTTACAAAATCAAAAAAATGTTTTGAAAGGAGAAAATTTATTGTTCTTATTAAAAAAACTAAATTCTGGTTCAATTTTTAAGGCTATTCTAAATAAAATAGGTAATTATGTAATTAAAGAAGAAGAAATATTTATTGATCAAAAAGAAGTTGATTCTTTTAAATTATTAGAAGGTATTCAAAAAGAAAAATTTTTTGAAAAATATGGATTATTAAATGAAACATCATATTTACTTTCGATATTAACTTTAGGAGATAAAATATCGAATAATATAAAAAAAGGAGAAATAAAATATAATATAGTATCTCCATGGTATATAAATGCTGAAAGAAAACAATTATTAATTGAAAGACTTAAAATTTTATTCTTTCAAAATGAAAAAGAAGTAAAAGAATGTATGGAAGCAATAAAAAAATATTTTATTAAAATAACACAAGCTAGTACTTATATAAAAAAATTAAACGATGTTCTTAAGCAATTTTTTATCATCAAAAATGCAAAAGAAATAAAGTTTTTAGAAGATTTTGATAGAGAAATAAAAGGAGGAAATTTGAATATATTAGAAAAAGAAGAAATAAAAGAGAAATATGATAAAATTCATACATTTGTTCCTGATTTAGATAAAAAGAAATCATTAAAAGAATCTATTTTTTTCTCTAACTTTTTTAAGACTTTAAGAGATAATGAGCCATTAAAAAATGAAGATGATATTTTTAAAGAGACAGAAAATGATTTTGAAAAATTAAAATTATTATTTAATAATGATTGGATAACTACCATTGATGAAAGAATAATAAAAGAGATTTATAGATCAATAAAAGAAATAGATGAGAAAGCAATTGAAAAAGAATTAAATTTTTTAACAAAATTTTTTAAATTAGAAAATATTAATGTTTTAGAAATAGCTAAAGTTAAAGATCAAATAATAATTTTTAGTAAAAAAGAACAAATTTTCATTGCTGTAAATAGTTGTTTATATTTTATTTCTGAATTAGAAGCTACAAAAACTGATTTTTCAACTAAATTAAGTCAACTTAGAGATGATATATCTCAAAATATAACTGTTGATAAAATAAGGGAATATGGAGAATCTTTAGAAAAATATGGAATAAATATATTACAACCAAAAAAAGAAGATAAAGATTATTTAACTATATTAAATTCTTTATATAATAAAAAAAATGCACTCCAGTTTATTGTAAAATTAACAGCTGATGATTGTCGTCATTTACAAGAGGTTGTTTCTGAATCAGATAATACATTTTTAACAGGAGCAGAAATTCATGATATGGAAAAATGCTCTAATTTTATGAATAAAGTTTTAGGAGATAAAAAAGTTAAAAAAACAGATATAGATTTAATTAGCTCTTTTATTAACGAAGTTCCTAAAGAAAAAAATATAGTTGTATTTTTTACTCAATATGCCAATAACTCAGGGCAAATCCAAGAATTGTTTTCTCAAAAATTGGATAAATCTCAAGCTACTCTAAAAAAAATTAAAAATATTTTAAATAATTCAAGTTTTACTCTCTCTATTGAAAATAATAATGAATCCTATTTTAAATTTGTTGGTAATTTCACAAACGAAGAAAAACAAAATCAGCCAATAGAATATGATGAATTAATAGAATTGCGTGGAAGAGCTATGTTAACTAAAAAATTAGGGAAAGATAATTCTAAAGAAGAACAACAAATATTTGAATTAAATAAAAAATTTGCAGAAAGAGTAAATGAAATAGAAAAAATAGATGGTATATTAAAAAAAATTGCTGAGAAAGGATATAGTGAAAATATTAACATTTTTATAGATATACATAATTTAGAACCAAATTTTTCTAGTGATTTTAATAAATTTAAAGAATATGAAGATTGTAACAAACATTTTAATAAAATTCTTTCTGATATAACTGAAACTCAAAATAATTATTATAAAAAGGAAGAAACACAATTAATAAGATATGTATATGGAAGGCAATTTAATTTATTAAATGGTCATTTAAAAAATATATCTAATAAATCTATATCCCCATTTTTAAAATATTTCACAAATGATATAGTAGAAGAAAGTGAAAGTCAAAATGAAATAGATTTTAAATATGACTACGATCTTGGTAAAGGTAATAAATATATTTGTTCTTTAGATAATATAAATAACTTTTTAAAACAATATTTAAACATTTGTGGAATAACAATAGAAAATATTTATCAACAAAATATGATAAAAGAGGAATATCAACAATTTATGGGTTTATACACTTATTTATTAGAAGATGATAAAATAGGAGAAGTTCAAAAAGGAGTTGAAGAACATATATTAAATTGGTATCACTTTTTAACAGATCATCCTCCTATGGCTCAAACTCTTTTATTATGTAATGAAGAAACTACTTCAGAAGAAATTACTGCTTTTATGCATAGGGCATTTTTATGCCAATATCATGTTCTTTTTATGGTAGGGAAAATTGAGTTATTAAATCCAGATAAAAGACAAACATTAACTGGATTAATTAATGAATTATATATAAGTAATGAAAATGAAATAAAATCTTGTGTGGCATTTGCATACTCAGATAAAACTTCGACAATTGTCCAATATTTAGAAAGAATTAAAGGTAAACAAAAATTAGAACATAAAGATAAAAAGAAAGGAGAAGAAATATTATATGATGAAAATGTTGAAATAATTAGTTCTGACAAATCAGGTGTTGGAAAATCTACTTATATTAAAGAAAATATCAAGAACTCAAATAAAAATTATATTCATTTTCCATTTGGAGGAGAATTTAATAGAAAAGATGTTATTAATAGATTAAAAAAAATAAATGATCTAATTTATAACCACAAAAAGGCTGCTCAATCGATTATACATTTAGATTTATATGATTCTAAACAAGTAGATTTAATGAAGGATTTTTTATATAGTTTCCTGATAACTAAATTATATGGACAAAATGAGAACTTATTTTATTTATCCAAAGATATAGAAATAAAAATAGAAATACCAAATGGATTTGTTGATTTCTTTTTAAAATTTCCTATATTAAGTATGTTTAAAAAAAGGCATGTTATGTCAATTAATAATTTACCTCCTTTAATTGTTCCTAAAGAATTGGATTCGAACATACAAATAGTTTGTAATTATTTGAAATTATTAAAAGAAGGAAATTTAGCAGATAAAGATTTATTCATTAATAAAGTTTCATTAGATCTTGAAGATATGAGAGACCCAGAAATAGTGAAAGAAAGTACAAGAATTGATTCAAAATCTCTAGAGCAAAAGGAATGTGAACAATTAATTCATGAATTTATAGGTATTGAATCTCCAACTTATTATCAAATAAATTCCTTTATTAATGCATTATCTGGCCAATTAAAAAAATTTAGTATAAATTATGAATTATCCGCTTTAAATTTACTTCAAAATGGAATTTTATTTAATAAACCTCATTTAAAAAATAATCGAATAAAAATGATAAATGGTTTTATTCAAAATACTAGACATTTTACTCAAGGAGCATTTAATAAATTATTAAATACTCAAGATGAAACTTTTAAAATAGGAGTTGAACAAGGCAATTATGATGAAGCTAAACAAGAAAATGTTGCTATACAAGCTTTATCTGATGCTCAAGAAATTATATCTTTTGATAAAATTAAACCATCTCTTATATTCTTCCATGAAGGAGCAGGGCAAGATTATAGTATTATATCTACTTGTGAAAAAACTGAAAAAGAATATCAAGATTTGTTAGAATTAAAGACAATGCCTGCAACAATAGCAAATGAACTATATAAATTAAATAATCAAAATAAAAGAGAGGAAATACCAACAGAATTAAATAATTATAGCAAATTCGAACATAAAATGTTTTTCAAAGAAATAAAAGATATTTTGGATATAAAAAATCCAATATTCAATTCTGATAAAAATGAAAATAATAAAAATTATAAATCTATAGAGGAAATTGTAGGGGAATATGTATTCACTGCAGATAACTTCATTAAAATGGTTTTGATATTGCTTCGTATCAGAGAAAATATTCCTGTCATAATGATGGGTGAAACTGGATGTGGTAAAACTTCTCTTATAAGAAAATTATCTGAATTAATTAATAATGGAGAAAGTAAAATGGAAATATTAAATATACATGCAGGAATTACTGATCAAGAAATTGTTGATTTTTTATATAAAGAAAGAAAAGTTGGAGATAATAAGACATTACCAAGCATTATAAAGGAAGCAGAAAATCTTGAAATAATTGAAAAAAATAAAAAAAAAGAATTCACTGACAAAGGCTACAAATATTTTGAAAAAAAAATGTGGGTATTTTTAGATGAAATAAATACTTGCAATAGCATGGGTTTAATATGCGAAATGATGACAAAGCATTCATGCCAAGGAATTTCATTACCTAATAGTATAGTTTTTATAGGGGCTTGTAATCCTTATAGAATGGTTGTAAAAGATGAAGAACCAAATGGCTTGAAAATTGCAGGAACTAAAGAAAGAAAATTGGTTTATACTGTAAATCCTTTACCTCATTCTTTATTAAATTTCATATTTAATTTTGGTAATTTAACATCAAAAGATGAACAAAGTTATATAAGAAATATGGTTGTTAGTCCTATAGAAAGTTTTTATTGGAAAGATGTAGAAGCTAAACAAGATAATAAAAAAAATGATATACAAAAGGAACAAGAAATAAAGGAAAAAGAAGATAAAAACGATAATATTAATAAAAATAAAAAACTTAAAACATTAGAAAATTATTTAAATCAAAAAGAACTTAAAGAATGTGATGATTTAAAAAAAATTGCAGGCGAATCTATTATTGAAGCTCAAGAATATGTAAGAAAAAAAAATGATGTTTCATCAGTTTCTCTTCGTGAAATAAGAAGATTTAGTATATTTTATAATTTCTTTGTTGAATATTTAAGGAAAAAAAGAGATTTATTTGGAAAAATTGACCAAAAGAATATTTTTGAAAAAATAGATAGATTTTATAAAGATTTGACAGATTATGATATATATAAATATTCCATAAATCTAAGTGTCTATGTATGTTATTATTTAAGATTAACAAAAAAAGAATTTAGAGACGAATTTTCAGTTAAAATGAATAAACATTTCGGAAAAGATTTTAATGAAATGCCCAAAAAAGAACAAGAATTTATTATAAATAATATAGAATTAAAAGAGGGTATAGCAAAAAATAGAGCATTATTAGAAAATATTTTTACATTGTTTGTATGTGTAAATGCCAAAGTCCCATTATTTATTGTTGGAAAACCAGGTTGTAGTAAATCATTAAGTGTTCAATTACTATTTAAATCAATGAAGGGTGAAATATCTGATAATTTCCTATTTAAATCATTACCTAAATTAATCATTAATTCTTATCAAGGATCTTTAGGTTCAACATCAAAAGGAGTTTTAAATATATTTAAAAAAGCAAGACAAATTCTAGAAAAAGAAAAAGAAGAAAATTTATCTAAAATGATTTCAATGATTTATTTTGATGAAATGGGACTTGCAGAACATTCTCCTAATAATCCTCTCAAAGTTATACATGCTGAATTAGAATATGATTTAAATGAAGGAAGAAAAAAAATTGCTTTTGTTGGTATATCAAATTGGCGTTTAGATGCTTCAAAAATGAATAGAGGTCTTTATTTATCAATACCTCAACCAGATTTGGAAGATTTAAAGCAAACTGCTAATACTATAGCTGAATCTTATAATAAGCAATTGGCCCAAACACATAAAGATTTATTCGAAACTCTAGCTGTTACATATCATGATTATAAAGAAGAATTAATAAAAAAATATACAAAGAAAGAAGATTTTCATGGTTCAAGAGATTTTTATCATCTTATTAAAAATGCAATGAGAGCATTATTAAAAAGAGCTAAAGAAGAACAAAATTTAGATATAGATGAACATATTAAAGAAAGAATTGGTATTGAAAGTTTGGAAAGAAATTTTGGAGGTCTCGAATTTGATAACGGTAAAACATCTTTAGAGATAATTAAAGAATTATTTAAAAGAAAATATGAAAATTGCGCAGTAGAGAAAAAATATGATGTTTTAAAAGCAATAAAAGATAATATTAATGATAAAGGAAGTAGATATTTATTATTAATATCTAAATCATCTGTCTCAAATTATTTACTAAGTACAATATTAAGTGATAAAACAGTAGATAAAGACTCATGTTTTTATATTGGAAGTCGATTTATTAAAGATCAAAGATCAGAAGAATATTCATTAAAAATATTGAATAAAGTTCAACTTCAAATGGAACAAAATAAAGTGTTGTTATTAACTGATTTAGAGCCAGTTTATCCTGCTTTATATGATTTATTCAATCAAAATTTCACTGTTGTAAGTGAAAAAAATTATGCTCGTATAGCAATAGGAAGTTCTAATAATACATTTTCATTAGTTAATGATGATTTTAAATGTATTGTATTAGTAGACCAAAATGTAATAGATTCTGAAGAACCTCCATTTTTAAATAGATTTGAAAAACATGTTATTTCATTCGAATATTTGTTAACAGTGGAAATGATTAATTCAGCTGATGAAATATATAAAATGATTCATGATTTAGTAAAAATAAATTTACCAGATGATGATAAATTTGAAATATCTTATGATCTTAGTAAATTGCTTGTTAATTGCGACAAAGAGGAAATACAAGGAATTATCTATAGTAAGTATAGGGAATTCCAGAATTTAGGTAAACAATTACAAATACAAGATTTACAAGATTTTGTATTAGAAAAAATATCTCTAACTTTACCTCAAGATATAATTCTTTTTATGAAATATTCTGGATTTGAACAAAAATATAATAATATTTCAGATAAAATAATTAAATTCTATAGTCAAGGAGAACATAGTAATTTGTATAGTTTTATTAAGACAATGAAGAAAACAAAAAATGTAGTATATACTTTTACAACAATAGAAGAGCCTTTATTATCTAAAATGTCAAATGACAAAAAAAAATTTGATACAGAAATGTTTGGTGAAATAAGCAAAGATGACATAAGTGAATCAATAATTAGTTCTTTGAGTGCAGAAAATGAATTAGAAGCAGAAATAGAAAAGTTTTATATAGAACCAAATAAAAAAATATTTATTTTAAAATTTAATCCAGAAGAAACAGATATTATGAATTATATAAAATTTTTCATAGAAAATCATATAAAAGAGAAGAACTATGATGATGAAAATAAAAATATTAAAAAAGCATTTATTTTTTCAGTACATATGAATAGAATATTTGAAGCTGATAAAAAAGATATAAAAAAGGCAAAATATATTGAAAGAAATGAATTAGGTGAATTAATTTCTCATTTAAGTGATTTTTATCAAATATTTATAGATGATTTAAATGGAGACAATATTTCTCTAGTAGAAATAATGAATTGCAAAGAGGAAGATTTATATAGAAAATGCCTTAAATTAGATGATGAATTTATTAAAAATATTTACAATGCCTTTTCATATTTTAATTATAAATTTATAATGGATATTCCTTTCTTAAAACCAGAAAATTATTCAAAAGAAGTTATAAAATTTTTACAAAAAGATAGAAACTTAAGGAATTCAATAATAGATTGTGTTTTAAGGCAGAAGACAAAAAAAATAGATATTTTTAGTGAAATAATAAAAAATAAACCTTTTAAACAAGAAGATGTTGGATTAATTTCAATTATTCAAAATTATTTGAATGAATTATTTACAGATAATTTAACTCAATTTGTTTTTAAAAGTGAAAAAGATCATTTTCTTTCTACATTCTTATTTAATAAATTATACAATGAACAAATGAGAAATATAATTAAAATAGTAAATGATAAAAATAATAATAAAATAAATGAAAATAATGAGAAAAAAGAAATAGAATTAAAGCCTGAAAATAATAAAGATAAAATCATTGAAGAAAATGAAGATAAAGAAGATAAAAAAGACAATAATGGAGAAAATAAAATTATTGAGGATAAAAAAGATAATGTTGGAGAAAATAAAATTATTGGAGATGAAAAAGATAATGTTGCAGAAAATAAAATTATTGCAAATGAAAAAGATAATAATTTCGAAGATAATAATATAAAAAATGAAAATGAAAATATAGATTATAATAATAATGAATTAATTAAAAAATTAATAGATTATTATTTATCTACTCTAAATACCTCTTTATCAGCACGTTTTCAAAAAAAAATCCAAGCTAATAAAATTACACTTTTATTAGGATTGAAATTACCTGCAATGAAATATATATTAAGTTGTTTTAGAGTATATATTAAAACTGAACTTAGAGATAGATATTTTAATAATGAAAAAGAAATAAAATTTATTAGTGATCAAGATGATGATTATCAAAAAGAAGTTAATTATTATAAAAATAGAATTAGGAATAATCAAAGAAATATGGAAACTGAAATAAATAAAAATGAATTATTCCAATTATTAAATGAAATAGGAAAAAATTTCCCCGAACATAGCAAGAAATTTTATGAAATGTTACTAGATGACTACTATTTATTATTTTTATCTGATACATTACAAGATATAAAAAAGGCATTTGATAATTTAGAAGATTATAAAAAAATTTTAAAAAAAATGGTAGATCTCAGATTCAATACTGGAGAAGAAATAGAAAAAGTTGAACCTTTGACCGATTTAGCAATGAAAATGGTTTGGTTAGAATCAAACAGTCAGTATATTTCAATTTTATTAAATATTTATCAAAAAATATCTTTACATGAAAAAAATTTATTTAATAAAATAGAAAAAATTATTGATAATAAAGAAATTAAATATGAAATCTCAACTAGATCTCCACATTTTACTGAGGAAGTTAATTCACCATTTTTTAATATAATGGAATCTTTATTGAAAATTATAACTAGTGATTATGAAATATATAAAAATTTAAAAAAACAAGAATTTTATGATTTTATAAATTCATTAAAAACAATTGTACTAAATGCTTTAAGAATCGTCAATGAATTAATTATATTTTCTAAAGAAGTTTTTACAATACAAGAATTTTTAAATATCCAAGAAAATTTAAATATTGTTAATAAAAGTAATATAGATAATTTATTAAAAGCCCTTCAAATATTATCAGATCAAACAAAGTTTACAAATAATTTACTTAATGATGAAACACAATATAAAGATATATGTGAAAATATTCAGAAATTGCATGACTTTTTATTTGAAAATTTAGGTGATACCAATAACTTTGCAGAATTAATGCTTAATATATGTGTTGATGAAATTAAAAAATTAAGAAATGAACATTATAGACAAAAATTAGCTGATATAGTATTGAATAATCCTAAAATAATATTTAAATCATATGAATTTATATCTATTTTATTAAAAGGATTAATTGAAAATACCCCAGATATGATTTTGAATAATCTAGAAGAATTAAGAAAAAGCAATAAATTATATTTACAATCAATCAATAAAGTTGATAGTGATGCTTTAAATGAAATAATATTAATCATTTTTGAAAATCAATTTAATTCCTTTTTTGATTCAATTCCAAAGCTTAATAATGAAGATTTAAAAGAATACTTCCCTAAATATTATGAATATTTAGAAAATCATAATAAACCAAATCCTACATTTATTATGTTCGATAGAAGTTTAGAATTATTTAAAAATTGTCTAAATTATCTAGAAGGTTTATATAATATTGAAAAAGAAGAAAATAAAATTAATGATAACAATAATACACTTATTTGTAAATTGTATTGTATTGCATATATAAAAATGTATTTATATAAATGTATTCATTTTAACCATAATAATAATCAAGATTTTCTTGAATTTAATAAAATAGACGAAGTCATAAAAGGAAATGCTGATAATGCTTTTAGAAAAGTAATAAAAATATATGCTTTTAAAATATTTTTTTATATTCTTAATAATAATTATCATGAATTCACTAATTATCATTACCCAAACCATGGAATAACATTCTTTGAAGAATTTAAAGATAAATTCAACGAAAAAAAACAGGCAATGTTAAGTTATTATTTACTTCCAATTGGAGAAGAATATAATAAATATGAAGAAGAATATAAACTCTTTGATAGTTATAGATTTGGCGGTTTTAATATGCCTATAAAACAATTTAAAGAATTAATTGAAAAAAATGGTATTGATATTTTTTATGCAATTTCTAGTAATTTAATAGTATCTAATTTGGCATTAAAAAATTATGTTTTAGATAATCAAGAATATTCACAATATTCTTCTTTTATTAAAAGTTTATTTAATGAACAATTGAAAATTCCTGAAATTGCTAAAAAATTATTTTTATTATTTTCAAATGATGAACAATTTAATGCAAAAATGAAACCAAAATTAGTATTTAAAGATGTAGTAGATATAAATCAAAAATCATTTGAAATATTATTATATTCTTTAAGATTTTGCCTTCAATCAGTTGATCATGAAAAACCAGAAGAATTTTTATATTCACAAATTTTTACAAATCAATATTCAAAAAAATTAAGTGAAAATTGTTTACCAGGAAATAATTTATTAGATGATATTAAAGTAAATAATTATTATCTTGTTGAAAAACATTTAAAAACAAGAGCCCATGATGAGGGTGCATATGTATGCTCTTGCGGTTTATATTATGAAATACCTCCTTGTGGATTCCCTTGGGAACCTGAAGATAAACAACAAACTTTATGTCTAAATCCTAAATGTAAACTTCCTATAGGCTGGGCACCAAAATTAGCATCCCATAAAGGACAGCATGGAATGGTTCTTAGAGAAGGTCATTATCGTATTTTTAAAGATGAAGAACATAAAAATAATGAAATGAATGATTATGGAGATACAGATCAAAATATTCAAAGTTTATTATTATCTCAATATAAAGAAATAATTGATTCTATCTTGGAAAATTCCAAATTTGGTGTTAATAAAGTATCTAAATTTCTTTTTGAACAAAATAATTTAAAAATTAGAAAATTATCACAGGTTGGCTATAGATTATTGAATTTTATTCTTTATTCACATTTATTCTTTGCTAATTGTTTAGGAATTATTTCAGATGAAGATATGAACAAATATGTTTGTGATGAAATGACTTATATTCAAATGCTAGAGACTGATTGGGATTTATTAAAAGATGCTTTAATTTCAAAAGGGGTTCAAATAATACAAGTATTTATGAATATGATATTTTATCAAGTTTCGGAAAAAATAAAAAATTGTAAAGAAATAAAAACAAATGAAGAAAGAGAAAAATTTGAAGAAGAAATAGAGAAGATATTGGAAGAATCTTATAAAAAATATGAAGAATATAGTAAAATATATTTAGAAGAAAACAAAAATGCTTTACAATTAGAAAAAGATAATATGAAATCATTAGTTTTGGAAATTAATAATTTTAAAGAATATGAAGATAAAAATTATCCATTTTTTAAATTTTTCTTAATGACAACTTATCCTTCAAGAGAAAATTTCATTGAGGAATTGAAAAAAATTCCTGATTCTGATAGAAAATATCCTTTATTAACTGCATATTTGATAAATGAAAACAAAGAAAAAGATTTAATTAAATATTTACCAGATTTCAATGAATTTATTAATTATATGATTGATAATTACTCTTATAAAATATCAAGAGAAGAAGCTTCAAAAAAATTAATAAAAGATGAAGAAATTTATAAAAGTAAAGATAATAATGTATTTAAAGATATGTTTAATAAATTTAAAAAAACATGGCTACATTTAAGCCAATATGCAACTAAATTCGGTTGTAGAGATGAAATGCCTCCAATTAATTTAGATGAAAATTCACCTTTGGCCTATTTTCTTAATGATGATGGAGAAATAGGTAAAGGTATGTATATTGCAGCAGCCTATCAGAATTTTATCTCATGGCAAAACAAATTTTTAGATAGTTTAATAGAACCTTTGAGACAGAATGGTATATTGCATCATTTTATTAAAAATATGGGAAAAAGTATAGATGTTCAAAATGCAAAGAAAAATGAAACACTAAATTTTGATAAAGTAAATGAATCATTTATTGAAATAATTTTTGATGGTACAAAAAGAAATATATTTACTGAAAATGATAAAATTAATTATTTAAATTATAAACAATTTATTTATGATTTCGATTCTATAGAAAAATGTTTAGGAGATATGATTTTACCAGGAAAAGTTAAATTTAATAGTACAGCAAATTTAAGATTTGTAACTTATAGCTTTGAAGGATTTAGAGGTAATAAAACAAGTGTTTTATCTGATTTTAGCTCTAAGTATGAACAAATCGACTTAAGTATTGATAATAAGCAAAATATATATAATACAATAAAAGATAAATTACAAAATCAAAATGATGAATTATCTAAAATATTATTCTCTATTCAATTGCTTATATATTATTTAACTCAAGAATTAAGAGATACAAAAGAAGAAATAAAAAAAGTCATAAAAGAACTGCCTGCATATGTTAAGTTATCCAATGAATGTATAGACTTTTTTGAAAATCAAAAATTAAAGATAAATGAATTAATAGGAGCTTATTCTTATATTGAATTAATATGCTTTAAACCTATAGTAGCAAATTTAAGAAAACATTATAAAGATCCTATAGATGAAAAAGTAAAAGAAGCTATTAATAAATCTTTCGAAGATAAAAATTACCAAATTATTACTAAAATATCTTTAGCTTCTGCTTGTCGTAAATTAATTTCAAGATATTTAGTTAGTATTAGGGATGATACAGATTATAATGAAAATAATCAATTGCATTTATATTTAAATAGAGAAGAAGTATGGGATATTACAAAATTGAAAGAAAAAGAAAAAGAAAAATTAGAAAAAGAAAAAGAAAATTTAGAAAAAGATTTGGAAAAATTTGGTAAATTTGAATTGACTTTAGGACAATGCTTTGAATTATATAATTTATTAGGAGGTGATGAAAAAGAAGCTTATAAAGATATTGTTATTCAAAATGAGGATGATAAGGATAATGCTAACATTAATCCTAAGGATGATATTAATCAAAAAATAGTAAAAAGGAAAAAGAAAATGAAGTATTAAATTAAATAAAAATATTAAAAATAAACTTAAGAAAAATATTAATTTAAAACTTATTTAATTATTTTATTCTTTAAATAATTAATAATT
>JAEEGK010018206.1_pt1 | contig 15221 bp, 13 predicted proteins | sample 8958771 | NCBI WGS metagenome assembly JAEEGK01 (sample SAMN16246547, study PRJNA631951) | gut metagenome | biome: gut microbiome; feature: rumen; material: SC-attached | host: Bos | place: Iran: Karaj | collected 2018-10 | reverse complement strand
GTCCCAAGCCAGAGGGCTTTGACTTCCAGACCTGCTCATTCGTTCTGGGTGCCATGTTCAAGGATGACCAGAAAGGCGTCTATGAGAATGACTACTATCACATCCATATCGCTACAGCAGGACAAGATCCTCACGGCATTGTCATACCTGGCAAGTGGCAGTGGCCTACAGAGACAACCTGCATCAAGGATGCCTATCCCGAATTCGTTACATGGGCGAGCGACCGTACCAAATGTCAGGACTGGTATAAACATCCCGTTGCAGGAAAGGTGGTCGTTCGGTAATCAGGCTGGCACCTACGAGGTGACGGGCGGCATCCACGGCGGCAACCGTCTGGGCGGCAATGCCCTCACTGAGATACTGGTATCCGGCCGCATCGCCGCCACCAGCGTCACACAGGATGCAAAGAAATAGCAACGGGAGCTGAGTATGAGGCGAAGTTTGCCCATTTACATGGCGTTGTTCCTTTAATAAAGGACAGTCTTTCACAAGTCAATTGCAGTTGCCGGTTGAATCTGCGGTGCCTAAAAGAAGGTTAAATAAGTTAATTCTTCACCCTTCAATTCTATCATTATCCCCCCAAGGCCACTTTTCTACCGTTCAAGGTGTAAATTATTGATTATCAGTATTTAAAACATTCCAGAATTGTATTAATACCATCACGCCTGCATAAAACATCAAATAGAGTGTATTTCCACTAATCTGTTCGTACATGTTTGAAAATTATGCTGCAAAAGTACTAAAACGATGGGAATAATTGGCTTTTCTCCCCTTTTTTTACGTACCAATGCTCGTATAGCTCGTCTTGTGGACGTTCCTCGTTGCGGTGACGGATATATGCCTCGGCTTCCCGTCTGGTACGGAATGACTTGATGAGGTAGTCGCTGTCATCGCCCATTTCGTGACACCTCACTTCGTAAACGGTACTCATCAGTCGTCAAGATGTTCGCAACGGTAGTGATAGTCTATGGCCAGCTTCTTGTAATATGCTACGGTAGCGGCGCTGGACGTGTCGGCACGCATAATCTCATAGTAGTGGTGTGACAGCCCCGGCTCGACGCCCGACTTGGTGCGAATGACGGTATAGAGGCTGTCGCCAATGACGCTGCGCACCGAGGCCTCATCCAACGAGGCATAGAACATACCGTAGGTCTTCACCTGAATCTCGGTATACAGCTTCTCAAACTTCAGGTTGACGAGGTCGCCCCAGTAACCATAGTCGCTGGTCTGATGCTTGTAGCGTCCGAAGAAGCCACGCTCCGTCGCTGTCGCCACTATGTAGTTGATGACGGGCTTGATCTCGGTGCTGTCCCATCCTGCTACAATGGTAATGCGTGCCAGGTCCTTCAGGTCGTAGGGCCGGCTGTTGTCTGTCTTGCATTTTCGCGTGGCACTTTCTCGCGTCTTGTAGTTGATGTCGGTCACACAACCATTGAAGTGCGCTGCCACTTCTCTGGCAAAGGCATCGGTTTGCGGACCATAGATTTGTGCGTCGGCCAGTGCCGCTGTCATCTCTTGCTCAAACAGATCCGCTTCGGTCGGGTTGTCGTCATTGGCTGAACACGATGTCAGTAACCCCATGCCACAGAATAAGATGGCAATAAGCGTAAGGAAATAATACTTTTTCATTGTAACTATCAATTTTAATTATGCTTTAAAAACTTCTTCGCCGTCGACGATGGTGGCCACGATATTGGCCTGTGCCACCTTCTCGATGTCGTCATGCAGGAAGTCGCAGTCGAATACTGTCATGTTGGCAATCTTGCCGAACCCAATGCTACCCATGCGATGCTCCTGATGCCACTGACGGGCCACGTTGATGGTCATGGCACGCAGCGACTGCTCGCGGGTGATGGCCTCCTTCGTATTACGAGGCTGGCATAAGTCGCCATACAAAGCCTGCGGATACGTGCGCTTTTCTGCTGTGTAAATGCTGTATTTCACATTCATCATCGGCGAAACGGGATAGTCGGAATGGAACACCACATTGGCACCCGCATCATAGAACGACTTGATGGGATAGGCCTGATCGGTCAGTTCCTTACCGACATAGGAAACTTCCTGTTCGTAAGGACCTCCAGGAATCTTCGCAGTCCACAGGGGCGGAACAGCCGGCACGGAACCTGTTGCTGCCATGCGACGCACATCCTCGTCGGTCACGAAGTGCAGGTGCGCCAACACGTTGCGCTGGTCCTTGTCGCCGGTAATCTTCTCGGCATCCTCGATACAACCGAGCATGAAATGCGTAGCACCGCCTCCCTCAGAGTGAACATGGACGGCGAGTCCTTCCTTGTCGGCTTCAACAATCAGCTGCACCATCTTGTCGTGGTCGTTGAAGCGCTCCACACCGTGATAGCCGGGCTGATCAAGATAATCTTGGTTCTGCCAAGCCGTGTGTGCTTCGGTCACGCCGTCGAGGAACGCCTTGATGCCGACAACATGGAAATACTCACCGCTGTACTTGGCGCGGTCAGCAGCAACGCGGGAAACTTCCGCCTTCGGGTCGGCAACATTGTCGGGCGCCAGCAAATAGGCATAGGTGCGCATCTTCAACTTGCCTTCCTTTTCCAACTCATGGTACGCTTTGGCACAATCCTTGAAGAATATCTCCACGCCGGCGTCAGCGACTCCGGTAAAGCCGCTATTGAGGGCAAAGTCCTGCCAGGCCAGCAGATAGTTCTTGGCATCCTCCAACGTAGTGGGGAGCTTGGGCATGATTTCCATCACCGGATTCTCACAGATGTAGCCGTCTGGTTCGCCATTGGCATCGACGTGTACCATGTCATAGCCTATTCTCTTGGCGTATGCCGCATCGATACCAGCCCATTCCAGTGCCTTGGTGTTGAGCAGCATGGAGTGCCCGCCGGGGGTTTGCATGATTAACGGTTTGTCAGAACAAATCTCGTCCAAATAAGCCTTAGTGACGTGCTCCTCGTTCTCCACCCATCCTGCTGCCAGGTAGAGCTCGCGCTGTGGGTTTTTAGCGATGAATTCCTTGATAATTTCGCGGTATTTGGCGTAGTCGGTCAACCCCACCTGACCCAGGTTAGCCTGTCCTATAAAGCGGTCGCCGGCAAAATAGCCGTGACAGTGCGACTCAAGGAATCCTGGATAGATGTAGTTCTCGCCATAATCCAGCACCTGCGCATCGGCGCCTGCAAGCCTTTTGGCCTCTTCGGCACTGCCGATATAGGCAAACACGCCGTCCTTTACCAATGCTGCCTTGGCAAAGGGCCGCTTCTCATCCATCGTGATGATGTTGCCGAGAATAATCGATTGTTTCATAATTACTTATTTATGTTCAGGTTTTGCACAAAGGTAAGCAAAATCCTCAAACAAACAATGCTCCAAATACTTAAATATTCAGATTTTGCTAATTTTGAAACAATTTTTGCATATTTTGCAAAGTCGCGGGATAAAAATATAAGGTTACGGTTTAAAACCTTTCTGCCAGACAGCCTTCACACCTTCGCAAAAGTCATAGAGGATATGACCGCCCTGAATGCGTCGGCCTGCTGGTAGGAAACCGCAGATGACGCGGGTGATGTGGCGCCCGATGTTGAAGTCCTCGGGTTTGTCAACACCGATACTCTCTACGCGAAGACTGAAACGGCCGATGCCTGGAAGAATGACGGTCTGTCCTTCCGACAGCCGCTGTTTGAGAATCTCCTGAAGTTCGGTGACCACCATGACCACCGTTCCTTCGGAACAGCTGCTGTTACGGCAGGCCTCTTCGGCTATTTCTTTAAGTGTTACGTCACCCTGGCTGACGGCCTTGGCATAGTATTTGCCATAGCCGCTGCTGCGCTTGATATTGTTTCTGATTAATTTGATATGTACTGCCATTTATTTATTACTGTTTTTTATAAAAGCATCACTTTTTGCATTAACTTATTTACTGTCAGGTTATTAGCTTAGGTGATGGTATTATGAAAAGCATCACCTGCCATCACGATAGCAAAACAAGTTGTTTTGGTATGCTTAACATGCCTTTAACCGATCCAGCCACTGTGCCACCATCGAGAGCATCCACTTGTGGAAGTCCTCTTCCCAGTAGGGATTCTGCGTCTTCACTCTTCTTGCCACCTCGCCAACATAGTCGTTCTTGCCATTCCATTTTGGCAGATGTTCCATGTAGTCGGCCATCGGCTCATAGCGCGGAATGAGGTTTGAGTCGATGTAGCGGCTCAGGTCCTTGTCCCACGTGTCGACGCCAGCCTTCAGGGCCTTGATAGCCATGGTGTTACGGGCTGCCTGATCCAACGGCTGGAAACCGTAGCCAAGGGCGTTCATGCGGTATTCAGGTACACCCGTCATCACATTCAGTCGTAGCGTGTAGTGTTCCTTCATATAGGCCTCCGTCTTGTAGGCCAGCAATGCCGAGGGACGCGTGAACTTCAGGGGAATGGTCTTTAGTGTCTCCTTCAGATAAGCTGATTTGAAGACACTCTCGATGGTGTCGCGACTGACGACTTCTGAAATGCGCGGATAGTACGAGACGACACGGGCGCACCAGGCCTGGGGCAGTCCCATCTGACGGCAGCCATCGGCCAGCTGTTCAAGAACCGCTACGGCAAAGAGATATTCGTCCTCTTCGTCGAGATGTGCCTCGGTGGCGGCATCCAGACAGTCGTGGAAGCGGCGCATCCGGCTGTCGTGTACGCTCATGCCAGGAATCTCCTCAGGATAGTTGTAGTCGCTGATGTCTTCTTGAATACCTTTGAACTCCGGCGTGTCCTCGGGCTCTGACGACACGGTGATGGCTAGAGCCTCGGGGTTGTAGTACGGCTGCGGATCGTAGCTGGTCTTGCAACTGGTGGCCAGCGTCGGCTCACGATCGGCCATCTTTGTCCCCAACTGAGAGGAGTAGATGTAGTGGAGCTTACGGAAGGCGTTGATTAATGGATGACAGACAATGGATGATGGATGATGATTGTCGTTCGCAGCAGAATTGTCCATTGGCAATTGTCCATTTTCAACAGCAAACGGGCAAACGATTTGCAGCGAGTGACCGTCGTCGCCGAGTTTCGCAGCTTTGCTGCAAAGATACAAAATTTTGAGGCAATTAGCAAGATTTTTCCTGAAAAACATGTTAAATCGCCTCAAAAAGTGATGCTTTTGCCAATTGACTGCTACTCAGCAGATCAGGTCTTTGCAGTGATATAGAAAAGATTTGCCAAAAGAGAGCGTCCCACTAAGACGACAGGGGGATACATTATAGGTTATTTCGTGTTATATTGAGAGGTTAGAAACTCAAAGCAATGACGTAGCGCAGACCCCACTTGGGGCTGGTTGGCAGGTCATTGTAGCTCAGACGGCGAACATATTCAACATGCCAGATTTTGAAAATGTTGTGAATGCCGAGCACCAGCTCTGCATAGGGTCTGTTAGGATCCATCACATGGCAGCCTTCCGGAAAGTACATCAGCCGGCTGTTGCCACGATTCTGCTCCAGAAAGGGATTGTTCTTGTCGGTCAGCGTTCCCCAGAGCATGCGTACACCAATGAACTCACGCCAGTGAAGTTTCTTAATCAGCGGCAGACGGTTGAAGATCTTGCCATTCAGGTCCCACGATACCATCAGCGAGGCAAAGCGGTCGTTGAGAAACTCCATCGTGTTGATCAGGTTGAAAGTCTCAGGGGCGATGATGTACGACTGATTGGCGGCGGGTTGGATGAGTAGCGGATAGGGCACTTGGTTCCACTGTATACCGCCCTTGGCGCTGATGTCCAGTTTTCCCCAGCTGCTCAGCCAGAAGCGCTTGAAGATGCCCACCTCGGTGTAGTTATAGTTGTAGTTACCGCCAAGGACACCATCGAATCCCATGGTGTGGGCCATGCTGAACACGGGAGCGTCGAGATTGATGACGCGACGGCGCAGCTTGTTGTTGATATAGGTCTCGCCAGGCGCATAGCGCAGACGTCCGGTCACTTCTGTAGTGCGCAGGAAGTCGCCATTACCCGTCCGCCGGAACTCCGTAGGCTTGGGCATGTCAAGTGTCTGGAAAGTCATGTGCCCACAGCTCTCGTTCTCTTCGTGTTTACCATTGACGGTCAGTTTCAGTCCCCAGTCGGTCTCGTACTCGAAGGTGACCTGTTGGCGGTTGTAGAGCATCATCTTGTTGGTTTCCGCCCATTTCAACGCTACCATGAAGTTATCCTTATCGGTATCCATGAAGCGGTCGCCGGGCGAGCAGACGTCCTTATTGATTTGGATGGTCATGGTGCGTCGGGGAAACTCATGGGGCAGGTATTTCTTCGGATTCAGCGAATAGGTAAACTCTGCATTGTAATAGTCTTTTTTCGAGCCCCAACCGTGACCATAGTAGCCTGACAGAAAGAAGTGCTTTGAGAGGTTGGCTGTGGTCTTGGCCGACAGTCGCGATCGCCATCCGTCGACATAGTTGTTGGTCAGGATGGTGTTGACGGGGCAGATGTCGACATAGTTTGGCGTACTGGTCTCGACAGAGTTCTCGAAGAGTGCCTTGAGTGCGAAGATGACGTATTTCATGCCCTTGACATTCTCGATGCTGTGGATGAACTTGTCCATCGAACTCTCGCTCTTGGTCAGTTCCACCTGCCGGTACTGGTTCCAGAACGCCTCGTCACGCATCTGTGCATCGGCCTCCGTCACCTCATTGCTCAGACCTTTGAACAGTTTCTTGGGAATGGGGTCGAAGGCATAGTCGCTCATTCGTGTCGTTCGGGTAACGCTGATAGAACGGAGGAAACTCAAGAACTCCAATTCGGTACTCATATCGTCCTTGGTGAGTACCCATTGCCCATTGGGCAGCTGCTCATAGTCCTGCAGGATTTTGACGTTCTTTACGAAGTTGACATTCGACTGCTTGGGAATGGTCATCTCGCAGCGGCGTACATGTAGTGACGAGTCCTTCAGGATATAGAGGTCGCCACGAAATCCCATGTCGTTCTGGTTGTTGGGCAGAAAATGCAGGTGGAAGCATGTGTCACGCTCTACAGTCAGCGTGTCCTCAATATAATACCGGTAGAAGCCAATACCCTCTTTAGAAATAGGTGAGATGAATGGATACTGGAGCAGCCGGATATGATCTTGATAGAGATCTACATTGGTAAACACATCCTTGACCACCGTATTGATGATGTCGCCTGTTTGGAACAGGTCGTTGACACCCTTGCTGCTCTGGCCGGTGATGATGGTCTTCTCGGAACGGGGATTGCGGCGATATACTTTCTGCGAAACCGTTTCATCGACACTGACCGGCAGGATCATCTTACCGGTAACGTTGCTGGTCTCCACCTGCTCCACCAGCCACGGATGCTTCTTGAAGGGGCCTTGTTCAAGCTGCTCAGGTTTCAGGTCGTTGAGCGAGAGGGTAATCTTCTCGTACTTATTATACTGATAGTAATCGTTCTGTCCGAGGTCAGTCTTCTGCTTGGCAGCCACCACGCGGCGCATCAGCTCCACGGCAGGATTGTTTTTGCGGCTATACCTGCTGCGTTTGGTCTGTACGGTCACCTCAGCCAACTGCTGCTGGTCGGGTTTCAGTTTGATATTGAGTCGGCTCTTTGTCTTGTTGGTAATAGCTATGATGCGCGACTTGTAGCCTACAGCACTGAACGTGATGTTCCAGCCCTCATGACGGTCAATCCGGTATTTACCGCTGACGTCAGAGACTACGGCCTGCTGATGCCCCTTGTAGACCACACTGGCAAAGGGTATGCTGTCGCCTGTCTCGGCATCGGTGATGACGCCGTGAATTTGCTGTGCACTAATCGGGCAGACCAGCACACAGGTGAAGAATAAAAATAAGAACCAGTGTCTTGATCTCATTTAAAAACGTATTCAGAGTAGTCTTCTCCCCGCCCATTCATGCGGAGTGTGCGAAGTGCCTTCGTCTTGGCGTTAACGGTCAGGACGAACGAGGTGAACAACTGGCGTTTCTTCTTACCCGTCGGCACAATAGTGACAGTGGTGGTATTACCCTTGGTCGCTATGGTCATGTCGTCACCCTGAGGAATATCCTGCTGATTGATGACCGCCTTCAATACGGTATGGAAGGTTGCAAACTGAGGATTCTTCTGACCGTCGGTCACATGCTGGCGTCCACCCATAATCATCGTGAACTTAGTGCCCTCCATGATAAGCTGGTCCTTGCCACCATCGGTCGAAATGCAGATGTAGTCAGGCTTGCGTATCGTCAGCGTACCAGTAGTGACGACATCGGTCTTGACGGCCTTTTTATGACTGGTTTTAGTGACAGTTTGCGCGCTAACCGTTATTGCCAGCATGCAAAATATGGATATCAGTAAATGTTTCATCATTTCTTAAATCTTAATTCTTAACTCTTAACTAAGTATATAGTCCTCCGTTGATAGAAATCACCTCGCCAGTAATATAGCCGGCACGGGGTGAAACCAGAAAAGCCACCAGGTCGGCCACCTCTTCAGGCGTTCCGAACCTTTGGGCAGGAATGGTCTTCTTGAGGGCCGCCTCATCAAGTCCTTCGGTCATGTCGGTCTTGATAAAACCTGGGGCAACGGCATTCACCGTGATACCACGTCGGGCCACCTCCTGGGCCAGCGCCTTCGTTGCAGCGATGATACCGCCCTTGGCAGCTGAGTAGTTGGTCTGACCAGGCAACCCCTTCAGCCCGCTAACGCTGGCCATCGAGACGATGCGTCCGAACTTATGCAGCTGCATGGCAGGGAGCAATGGCTGGGTGACGTTGAAGAAACCGGACAGCGTGATATCCACCACGCGGTGCCAGTCGTCTTCGGGCATCAGTGCCATCACGTTGTCGCGACGGATGCCGGCATTGTTGACGACCACCTCGATGTATTCGCCATCGTGACGCTTCTGCCACTCATCCAACGCCTGACGCGTCTGCAGGCTGTCGCTTACGTCGAAGGGCAGCAGCTCGCCGTTACCCCCAGTCATTTCCAGTGTCCGCTGGGCTTCTGTCTCGTTACTGGTATAATTGATAATCACATGATAGCCCTCCTGTGCCAAACGGACACAAACGGCTCGTCCTATACCTCGGCTACCGCCGGTTACTAATGCGTATTTCATATTATTGAATGTTGAATTTTGAATTTTGATTGTTGAATGATTCTCGCTTCGCTGTGATGGTCGAATGAAGAATTCTCAATTATTCATTGATCAATCGCCGTAGGCGACAATCCCACATTCTTCATTCCACATTCCTCATTTAGGCCAATGGCCGTTAATGTATTGAATGCCGTACGGGTCACTCCCTCCAGTCCGTGCAGCACAAGGCTCTGTCCGGTCAGGAAAAGGTTAGGGATAGGAGTCTTGGGCGACAGCATGGTGAGCAACGGAGCCCGACAGTCTTTCCTAACACCGAAGGCAGAGCCGCACGGTGACAGCGTATAGTCGCGCCAAGTGAGCGGCGTACTGGTGTAACGCTTCTCCACCATCTTTGACAGACCATGAATGACGCGCTCTGCCAATCGGATGCAGTCGTCGGCTATCCGTTCTTTCTGCAGTTCGTAGATTTCTCCGCGACGTCCTATCGTCGTTTCCTCCCAGTGGCGGCACATCTCCCACGACATGGGTGCGAGCAGGTCTATCTGGCGCACGAACTCCGTCCCGTCCTCTGGCACTCTTGCACTGGCCATCACGCCACCAACGCCACCTACATCTTCGCTGAAGGTCCATACATTTGCCTTCCGATAGACGTACTTGTTGTGGTTGAAATAAGGCAGTTCGCCAGGCTTCAGTACCAATGAGACGGTAAACATTCCAAAGGTATTCTCCAAGGCATTGATGCGTCGACGGAACATGCCTTTCAACAAGGAGGAATCCTTCAGCCAACTGAATGTCAGCTGCGGATGCACGTCGCTGATAAAGAGACGCCCTTCAAACACTCTGCCATTCGGACAACGTGCCGCTACGATTTTGCCACCTTGCTCCTCCAGACGCCTGACCTCTGCGCCACAGCAGATCTCACCACCGGCAGCCTTGATGTCGTTAATGAGTGAACCCACAATCAGATTTCCACTGCCCTTCAGCCGCCAGCTGCTTTGCACATAACTGCTTAGTCCGTGGACAAAGTTAAACAGCGGCAGTGATTCGCGCCTCAGTTCCATTTTCATGGCTGCTGCCGATATGACATTGACGAGCAGTGGGTCATGGAAGAGTGTTGTCAGGTAGTCATAAGCATTCACATGACTGCTCTCCTCGAACGAAGGGAGGTTTCGCAACAGTCCGACGAACTGCTTCAGCGCATTGTGCTGCTGGGGAAAGAACGAAGCCAACGTATCGGCAAAATTCTCGAAGCCTTCTGCCAACGGATAGGTCTGACGGCCTATCGTTATCTGGTCGAAACCATTGGCGTCGAGTCGTTGCCAAGGCAGTTTCAACAATCCTATCGCCTCAAAAACATCGTGAAGCGGTTGCCCTTCAGCTAAGCCACCTACATAGTGCAACCCAGTGTCGAACTCCCAATTGCCTCGGCGATAACTCTGCAGACATCCGCCTGGCTGTCGCTGGTGTTCCAGTACCAGCACGCTCCGTCCGCTCCGTGCTAATTGTCGGGCACAAATCAGTCCGCCCAGTCCACTGCCTATAACTATTACATCGTATTTCATTGGCCTATGTGATTTAGCCATCGATAGACGGCGGGTTGTACGACATAGGAAAGGATGATGGCTGAGAGCAAACCGACCAATGTGGAGAATCCCACACTGCGGATAGCGGGATGAACGGCAAGAAGCATGCTGCCTACAGTAACAAGAAGTGTGACTGCAGAGAGCAAAATGGCGGTCTTATGAGAGGTGAGAAGTGAGAGGTGAGAGGTGAGAGACTGGCCGTTGTTGATCAGGCCGTGCATGATGAAGATGCTATAGTCGACTCCAATACCGAAGATAAAGGTGGAGATGATGATACTGATGAGATTGAACTGCTGGCCAAAGATGTTCATAGTTCCCAGAACGATGAGCCAGCTGAGCAGAATGGGCATAAAGCCCAGCAAGGTATGCTTGATATTGAAGCGGAACGACAGCCACAGCACCAGCAATACAAAAGCCATCGACAGCCATTGCAGACGGTCGAAATCGCTGCTCATCTGGAGCAGGGTGTCCGTCGTATAATAATAGGTGTCGAGAACCAGCAAATGTGGATCGCTGCTGATGGCATCGCAGATGCGGATGTAGTCGCTGTCGCTGCTGCGCACGGAGTCGTTCTGACAGCGCACGGAGGTGAAGCAGAGCCAGGTGCCGTCGTACGACTGCTCCATCATCGTCGAAAGATAGCCCTGCGGAATCAGGTTGGCTTCGTAGAGCGCATCAGCCTCATAGTCGGTCTTGGCGGCCTCGAAGAATGTCTCGAAGGCTTCAGGACGCAGGTCGGCTGCGGGAGCCGTCGCAGCAATCAACTGGCGGACAGTTGCCAGACGGCTCTCGTTCCAATAGCGGTGCCAGGCATCGATGCGTTGCTGCTGGCGGTCGAGTGACACCAACAACTCGTTGGTGGGAGTATAGCTCTTTACCAGTCCCAGCCGCTGAAGGGAGTCGAGCTTATGACGTAGCACACCAAAGTGCGTGAGGGCTTCCTCCATGGTCTGGCCCTGGCTGGCAAAATATTTGGTTTTGTCGCCTGTATAGGTCTTTTCGCGGAGCAGGTTCTCGGAGTGCTCCACCATCGGGTTGTCGTAACCCAGATTATGCATATCCGCATCAAAATGCGTGCCGCCAACAAACCATGCACCGACGCCAATGACTGTCAGTATAGCGATGACGGCAATCAACGGCTTCTTTCGGTCGAAGGGATAGGCGTTGATACGCTCAATAAATTTAGGAAATGCATGTTGGGCGGGCCTTAACAGATGGGGCAGCCAGACGAGCGAGAACAATGTGGCCCCGAGGATGGCAAAGGCGGCAAAGAGCCCGAAGTCACGCAACAGGTCGGTCTGAATGAACAGGAGACCTGAAAACGAACCGATAGTGGTGATACAGCCCAAAAGTACGGGTTTTACCTGGTCGCGCAATAGCTGTACGGGATCGCTGACATACTGATGGTGCGTCATGACGTGGAGCACATAGCTGAGTGCTACGCCAAGCACCACACCACCGATGCCTAATGCCAACAGCGAGAACTCACCCTTCAGCCAGTACATCATGGTCAGTCCGAACAGCGTACCAAAGGCCACGGGCAACAGGAGTAGGGGGATGGCGTCCCAACGACGAAAACACAGCAGCAGGAAAATGAGTACCAGGACCAATGCACCGGCAATGGTGGTGGTCAGGTCGTGCTTGATCTGTGTGGAGTTGTAGTAGCCGCTGGCTGGTGTTCCGTGATAGCTGATGTCGATGTCGGGATGCGACTGCCGAAGCTGGCTGATGACGGTGTTAAGCCGCTCGAAGAGCGCGGAGCCCTGTCCGGTATTCGTCGACGAGAACTGAGGAGTCAGGAATGCGAGACATACTGTCGTGTCGGGCACGAAGAAATGATTGTCCAAAGTCTGGTAAGTGCCACCGCTCAGCAACTGACTGAGCTGTTCGGCCAAGACGTTGCGCATACCCATGGGATCGAGTTCAATGAGCTCAGGGAACATCTCGCCGAACTCACCCTGCAGGTCGTCGTGGTTCTGCTGCATCTGCTCGGCGAAGTGCTCGCGCGTCAGCAAAGAATCGAAACGTGCATATACTGCCGTGTCGATATAAGCTGGCAGATGGGCTGTCAGGTAGTCGATACCATCAGGCAACAGTTCTTCATCAATCTTGTAAAACAGGTTCTCAACCAGCGCCGTGTCGCGTTGCAGGGAGTCGGCAAAGGCATCGCAGGCGGCTATCAGCTTCTGGCTGTCGCTCCCTTCGAAAAGCACAAATACCTTGTCCTTGATCTTCAGGTCGGCAAAGGCCAGCTTGGTGGTGCCGTCCTCATTTTTCGACGATGGCATCAACTGGTTGATGTCTTCCTCGAGATGAATCTGCGAGGAGCAATAGCCAAACAGCACAAAGAGACACACCATAGAGAGCCAGCAGACCAGCCGGTGGCTATGGAAATACTGATAGATTCGGACAAACAGTTCTGTCATTGAATAAATATTTTCAGGTCCACTTCGCAAATGGTGTCATCGTCGATGCAGGATTTCCCGTGACACAGTGTCATGGAGCCAAACGAGAAGCCCATCGTCACAGTGGTCGTGATGAGCTCATGGAGTCGTGGACGACGCTGACACTGGAAATGTTTCACTTCGGCAATCATACCCACAGGGGGATTGACGGCTCCTTGCTGCGTGGCCACATGTCCGGCAAGTGCCGAGGCTGACTGAGCAATATGCTCAATCAGTCCCGACGCTGACATTTCGTCACCGGGTAACATGAAATAGTTGTCCTTGCGCACAGACAACAATGTAGTACAGGATGATCCCGTCAGGCTGTCAGCCGTTGTGGGGGCCTCTCCTGCCTCGAATTCATCCACCATCACAAAAGGTTTGCGCTGGGGAATGAGCTGCTCAATCTCAATACCTTTGTATTTCATTCCGTGGCGGCAGCAAATTATTCACTTTTCACTATTCCCTTTTCCCTTTTAAAGGTGCTGCTCGATGTAGTCGTACAGGTTGTTGAAGGTCTGGATCTGCTTCAGGTCTTCAACGGGGATGGTAATCTTGTAGGTCATCTGCACCAGGGCGATGAGGTCAACCAAATTGATACTGTCCAGCGAAAGCGTCTCTTTCAGGTTTGCATCAGGGGCAAACTCACTCTGTTCTACTTCAAACTCTTCTTCCAGCAGGTTGTTGACCTGCGCAATGATTTCTTCTCTTGTCATTTTGATTTAAAATTTTACGATTATAATGAATACTTCCATTTTTCGATTCTTCAACCCTTCAGGTCTTTGACGATGAGCGTTGAATTCGTTCCGCCGAAGCCGAACGAGTTGCTCAGGAACATGTCGAAATGCTGCTGGCGGGTCTCGGGGATTACGTTAATGCACTGCGTCACCTCGTCAGGATTCTCGAAGTTCAGCGAACCACCGATGAAGTCGTTCTTCATCATCAGCATCGAATAGATGATTTCGGAAGCACCGGCCATCCACATCTCATGACCTGTCTGACTCTTCGTCGAGGTGACAGGTACCTTATAGTCACCGAATACCTGGGCGATGGCCTCGGCCTCACGACTGTCACCGATAGGGGTAGAGGTAGCATGGGCATTGACGTAGCCGATGTCCTTTGGCGACACCCCCGCACTCTCTAAGCAGCGCAGCAACGAGCGGGCCGGACCTTCCACATTAGGCGTGGAGATATGGTCACCGTTGCCAGAGAATCCCCAGCCCAGAACCTCAGCCAGGATGGGGGCGCCACGACGCACGGCATGCTCGTAGCTCTCGATGATGAGGGTGGCGGCACCACCGCTGGGCACCAGTCCGTCGCGGTCACGGTCGAAGGGACGACTGGCCTTCGTGGGTTCGCTGATGCGGGTCGAGAACGTCTGCAGGGCATCGAACGACGCAATGCCGTACATATTATTCTCTTCCGCGCCGCCACAGACGATGCAGTCCTGCAAGCCGTTCTTGATAAGCAGGAAACCCAGTCCCAACGACTGCGACCCGCTGGCACAGGCTGCCGATGCCGTCAGGTTAATACCCTTCAAGTGGAACAGCGTAGCCAGGTTCATCGTCACCGTCGAGTTCATCGACTGGAAGATGGCTCCTGAGCCACAGGCAGCAGTAGAGCCCACCTGACGGAACTTGTCCATAGCCACCATCGTCGATTCGGCAACAGAGTCGTTGCCATAGATGACACCTACCTCGTGACTGTCGATATAGTCTTGCGTCAACCGTGCCTGCTCCAGGGCCTGCACCGTCGCCATATAGGCATACTGTGCCTCTTCGGGCATCATCTGACGCACGTTGCGGCTTAATACTTTCTTCAAATCGGGATGGGGCACATTGGCACAGATGGGGGAACGGAAGCCGGCATCCTTGCGCTCCTGACTGAACACAATGCCACTGCGACCCTCGAACAGTGACTGACGCACCTCGTCGAGCGTCGTACCGATGCACGACCAAATACCCATACCCGTAATAACTACTCTTCTTTCCATATATTTCTCATTTCTTTCATTTCATTCATTTCTTTTCTGTAGCACCGACGGCGCTTGACGAACTCCGGCTTCAGCGGTTTCCACTGCGACAGCTCAGGGGTGTTGTCTTCCAACTGCGGTCCCGTCTCAGCCCACTTGAAACCTAACCTATTATATATAGGTATAAGGTC
>JAEEGK010018204.1_pt1 | contig 15223 bp, 8 predicted proteins | sample 8958771 | NCBI WGS metagenome assembly JAEEGK01 (sample SAMN16246547, study PRJNA631951) | gut metagenome | biome: gut microbiome; feature: rumen; material: SC-attached | host: Bos | place: Iran: Karaj | collected 2018-10 | reverse complement strand
CAGTATTTTTAATTTGATTATATCTATTTTCATCGACAAAAAGAAGAGAATTAAATAAGTATTCATAATCAATTTCATCTTTTTCATTAGAAAAAGTATTTTGAATATACTTTTCAATTCTATCTGGAATATAAAGACCAAAATTTAAAAAAAACATTTTAACATCATTTCTTAAAATAATATTATCATGTAAAGGAGAAAGTATTTTTAAATAATTTTTAAAGTTTCTAATTCCTAACCAACCAAGATTAGTACAAAAATTAATTATAATATTATGAAATTCTTCTTCAATAGATTCATTATTTTTTTTCTTATTATTTTCATTCATAATAAAAGTATTATAGTCATTATTATTATCATTATTAATTTTTTTATCATTATTAAAATTATCACTTACTTCTTCTTGTTTCCCTACATAACATTTAAAAAAATCATCATATATTTTTTCTTGAATAGAAGGTATTTTATATTTATTTTCTGGATTAGAAAAGTCACCATAAGTTTGATAAGTTGTTGAATAAGATTTATATGGTCTATCTCCTATTGTTCTTTGAAATGTATCATTTCTTGAATTTGGATCAAATTTTATTTCATAATCAAAATTCATTGCTCTTTTAGGAATGTGCTTTTGAATTATTGTTCTTCCTTCATTTGTCTTGTTTCTTAAACATTGCTCTTCATACCAGTTTCCTATTAATGTTCCATTTGGAACATGATATATTTTGTTGTAGATGTTCATTTTTTTTTTATTTTTTTTCTTTTGGATTGGTTACAATATTAAAATTATTTTTTTTATTTATTTGTTTTTTATTTTTTTTATTTAATAATGTAGTTTAAATTGTAATTTTAATTTTTTATATTGTGAATCTAAGTAAATATTAAAGCATAAAAATAAATTGTAATTAATAATTAAATAATATAGTTCTTCAATACTTTTATTTTTTCATTCAAGTTAAATACTTTTTTAATTATTTATTAGGAAATAATTTATCAGCTTCTTCTTTTTCTTGCCAAAAAGTTAAATTACCTTTTATATCTTCTTCAGTAATTTCTTCGATTTTTACTTTAGCTTTTAAATTATCTAAAAATTTTTTATAAAATTGAGAAGAAGTAAAAACAACAATATAAGTATATAAATTAATTAATAAGCTTGAATTAGAAAATATTTCTTTGGGAGTAATATTATCTTCAAATTGTTTAATTAAATCTTTATTTCCTTCTTCATCACAATATTTATTATTTGAATATAAATCATTCATTAATTTTTTTACTTTATTGTCTTCTTCATATTTACCAATATTTTTAGGTAAATTTTCATTAATAAATCCTTTAACATCATTATCAAATTTTGTTTCATTTTCCAAAAGATATTGTTTAAATAATTTATCAGCTTCAAAAGAATAAAAATCATTAGGGAAATTATTAACTAAAAATTTTAAAGATTTAAGGGCTAAAATAGGTTTATTTTTAATTAAAAATATTTTCACACAAATAAAATGACTTCTCTGACATTTAGTTATAGATTGAATTTTCATAGAATAATTATAAATATCATCATCAATACTTTTAATTAAAGTATCTAAATCTTTATAAGTATATAAAACAGTACCACAATTATTTTTAATATCTTCATATTCTTTATCTAAACTTAAACTAAAATCTTTTTCATCTTTTTTTTTTAAAATTAAACTTTTAATAATATCTAAATAAAATAAACTATTGAGTAAATATTTCCCATTATAAATCTTTTTCATGAATTTAATCAAAGCAAAAAAATCATTAATCATATATCTTCTTAAAGAATAATTATAAAAATCATTTTGATCTTCAAACATATTATCAACTTGCATTAAAATATTTTTGAACATTCTATGAGAATGTAAAATTAAATTATTTTTTAAATAACAATAACCACATTCAGTTTCATACCACATACATTGTGTTCTTTTCATATTTTCTTCAAATAAAGGATCTTTGACAAATTCAATCATAATTGATTTACTTTCATCAATATTATCATTTCTTAAAGCACTTTTAGCATGTTTTGCATTTAAATATCTATCACTTAAATCTAATTCTTTTGCTTTTTTCATTGATAATGAACTTTCTTCATATAATAATAAATGTTTTAGTATTTTAGATTTCAACATATAAAATTCTACTACTGATGGAATATTTTTTATTGCTTTATTTATATATTTTAATGCTTTATTTAAATCTTTAAAATAATCATAATGTTGAGATGCATAATAATATAACCATGTTATTTCATTTATCTTTGATATTTTTTCATTGTTTGTTAATGATAAATCTAAATAATTGTTTTTTTCTATTGATTCTAAATGCTTTGTTAATATATTTGATATTATTTCTGTTTTTTTTTCTAAATGTAAATAAATGAATTTTACATTTATGAAAAATGATATTAAATTTAATTTTATGTTTCTTAGGAAATATTCATTAAATAATTTTATAAATGTTTCTCCTGAACTTAATGCAAGTTCTAATCTATCATATACTTTAGATTTTTTAATTTGAGGTTTTATTTCATTTATTAATATCTCATAAAATATTTTTGATTTTGATTCATCATTTCCTAATTTAATTAAATTATCATAATTTTCTATTTTTTCATTAGTTTTTAAACTTAAATACCAGATATAATAATTTACATCTTCTGGATTTAACAATAATCCCTTATTACAATATTCAATTCCAATATCATTTTTTTTACCTAAAAAAGCAGCTTTAATAATTAAAGAATAAAATAAATTTCTATCAGAACATTTTTTATCTAAATTACTAGTTAATTCCTTAATACAATCATCATATTTATTTAACTTTAATAAAATTTCTCCTTTAAATAAATAAATTTGATTAACTTCTTGTTTTTTAATATTTTCTTTTTGCATATCTTCAATTTTATTAATTAAATATAAAGCATTATCATAATCTCCAATTAAATATTGTGAAAAAGCATAAGCAATCCAATTAGAATTTAAAGTAGGTCTTAAACTTAAAGCTTTTTTAGAAAATTCAGCAAAATCATTAAATTTCCCTAAAAACAATTGTAAATAAGATATATCTCTTAAAACATTATAATTTTCAGGATCATTTTTGTGTGATTGTAAATGGCATTTTATTGATTGAGAATAATTTTTTGTTTCTTTATTAAAAATTGCATAAAAATGCCAACATATTGCATTTTTAAATCCTAATTTTAATGAATCTTTTATTAATTTTTCTGCATTTTCTTTATCTTTTAATCCTAATAATGATAATCCTTTTAATGCCATTGCTTCTTGATTTTTGGGTGTTTTTTCTAATATTTTCTCACATTTTTTTTTACAAACTTTAAAATCATTATTATCATAATCTTTCTATTTTAAAATATTATTTAATTTTATTCTTACTAAAGCATCTTGAAATTTCTTGTCTTTTGGATTCATAAAAAAATAAATATTTTTTTAAAAAATAAATATTTAAAAAAAATAGTAAATAAAATATAAAAACAAATAAATAAAAAATATAAATTTAATAAATTATCAAAAAATAAATATTTTAAATTTCAATAGAAAAAGAAGCATTATCTTCTTTTTTCTTAGTAACAATTTCATCATCATGACTTTCTTCACTAATAGTATCAATTTTTTTTTTATTTTTATCTTTAACAACTTCATAAAATTTATCACTTAAATTTAATTCATTAATAGCATCTTTTATAATATATTCAACAGCAGCTTCTAAAGTAATATTATAATAACCAATAGTAGATTGTTTAGTAGTTTTAGTAGTAAATTCAGAAATAATTTTTTTATGAATTAATAAATCAGGCATTTGACTTTTTAAAGCAATATAAATAAATATTGACATTAATTCATCTGCATTAATATTTAATAAAGTAGGACTAATAAAATTTTCCATTCCTTCCCAACAATAATTAACACAATTTGTTATTTCTGTACTTATTTTTGCTATTAACATCATTTTTTCAAATGGAATTTTAGTATGTTTTAATCCTCTTATTAATTGAATTGCTGATTTATATCCTGAATCTAATTTATTATTTGTGATTTTATTCTTTGATATATTTAATTCTTTATTTATTTCTTCTTTTGTATTATTTAATCCTGATTCACTTCCATCTTTTTCTTTTAATACAAATTCATCTTTACTTTCTTTTTTTAATGTCTTTTTAAATTCTTCTGTTAATTCATTTAAACAAAATTTATTTGGAATGTTTAATTCTTGTGGTTTTATATTTTTTAAAAAATTTAATTTTAAAGAAAAGTCTTCTATATCTTTTTTTAATTCTATTGAAAATAATTCATAAATTTCTTTATATAAATTCCCAGTTGAAAATAAAGTATTAGTAATTAAATTAATAGTTTCATCTTTTTCTTCTGATAAACATTGTAAATTAAAAACTTGAGCATACATTAATTTAAGTGCAGATTGAGTTTTTAAAATAAATTTATGAATTTCTTCAATAATATATTTATTAAAATTTTCAATTCCAATATAATTAGAATTAGTCATTTTTTTCTTTTTATCATTTAAAAATTTTGAAAAAAATTTTTCAAAAATACAAATAACAATATTAATAGGATGATCTTTATTTTTAATATGTGTTTTAAATATTTTTATTATTTCTTTAACTCTATTTCTTATTAAAGCATATTCAAAAGCTGGATCATCAGAATTTATTGATTGACTATAATTATTATTATTAAATGAACCTCCTAAATTTAATGTAATATTAGTTAAATTGATTCTTGAAGTTGAAAAATTTGTTTCTTTTATATTTTCATTATATGTTATTCTTTTTAAATCTTTTTCTAATAATTCATTTTCACTTTCTTTTTCATTATCATTAAATTTATATTTCTTATCTAATTTTTCAAATATTTGAGGTTTTGTCATTATTTCAAATTCTTTAAAAAAAGCATTACTTATATATTTATTTTCTGAAAGAAATATTTCTTTTTCAATATTTTTTATAATATCTGAATAAAATGATTCTTCATTTACTTTACTCGTAAAATAATGAATCATGAATTTTTTCCAAGATATATGCTTTACTTTTTTAACATTATTTGTTTGAACTTGTCTTATTGTTATTATTTTATCAAAATATTTCCTTTCTAAAGCTCTATTTATATTATTTTGATTATTATCTAATTGCTTGTATAAAATTCTCATTCCTTTTTTTACTGAATATAAATAGTTTTTTTCTATTGTTGATAAAGATGAATCTGAAAGATAATTTTTATTATTGTTTGAATTACCCATTTTTGGAATTTAATAATAAATATTTGATAAAAATTCAAAAATAATCATAATTATTATTATTTTCATTGAAAATATAATTGATATATAATTAAATATTAATATCATAATGTTTTTCAAAAAGTTTCTTCTTCATTGGGTTTGAATTTATATATTTTGTAGAATTAAAATAAGAATTTTATTTATATATGAAAATATAATATCTTTCATATTGGTTTTTCTTCAATTAAAAAGAAGATAAATATAGGAAATTTCCAAAGGAATAATATTTAAACAATTAACTTTACTTAAAAGTTGAATAATATAAAAAGAAAAAAAAGTAAAGATAAAAAAATTTGAGAATCATAGAAATTAAGAAAAAATAAATATTAAAAATGAGAAAGAAGAGTTATTTATATTCATTATAACAATAAACACAATGTTCATAAAATTAAAAATTTACTATTTTAATATAATTTTAATGTTTTGTTTAAATTTAAAAAAAAAATTAAATAATATTTTCTTTATTACCAATTTTTTAATCCCCAAACATTAATCATCATATTTTCAAAAGATTGATCATTATCATAACATAAAGAAATAAAATTATAGAAATCATAAAATTCAGTTAAAGTAATTTTTCCTCCTTTATATTTATTATCATTATTTAATAATGTAAAATGATATTCAAAACAATCTAAGAATTCAGCTAAACATTCATAATAATTTTTTTTCCCTTTTAAAAAATCAGGATGTTCTTTAGCATTATAATTTTTTCTTAAATCTTCTAAATCAACTAAATTATTTTTATTAAATTTATAAAAAACTTTTTTAACAATATCTTTTCTAAAAATATTCATTTCTCCCGTTAATTCATTAATAAAATTTTCATAATTAATAAATCCTTTATTTCCTTTATCAAATATATTAAATAAATCATTAATTTCATCATCACTTAATTCAATTCTATAATCATTACAATATTTCTTTAAATTATTTAAATTAATATTTTTATTATTATCAAAATCTTCAATCATAAAATTTCTTCTCATTGACATTATTCCTCTAATTCCTCTTTCTGACATTTCTTGTTTTAATTTTTTTAAAGGATCATTGAAAGTATTTTTTTCAGAAAAGGAATTTTCATATTTCCTCATTTTCATATTATTTGGATTATTCCATGTAGAATAATTTACAGGTTCATTATCAGTACCAAAAGGAGCATTTTTATAATTTCCAATTTTAGGATTTTTTTCTCCTAAAATTTTCCCTCTTTTTCTTAAAGTATCACCTTCATTTTCTTTATTAATATTATCACTTAAATTTTTATTTCTATTATTAATCATTTCATTATTATTATCATTTAAATTATTATTATTTAAATCATTGTTATTATTATAATTTGATTCTATTGTTCTATTTGAATAACTTGAATAATTATCTTGTGTATTATTCCAAGGTTTTTTTTTTAAATATTGTTTTCTATCATTTAATTTCCAAGCATTTGAAATTATTGCAATAAATAATTCATCATCATCAATACTCATTGAAATATTATTATAATATTCTAAAAATTCTTCTTTTGAAACTCTTCTATCTCTATAACCTTTTTTTAAATTATGATGAATTTCAAAAGTTTCAATAAATTCATTATAAATATCTTCTTCTGTTTTTTTCCCTGATAAAACATCTTTATGATTTTTAACATTATATAAACTTTTAATTTCATTATATTCTACTTTTCCACTTTTATCTAAATCTAATTTATCAAAAGCTTTTAAAACAACTTCTTTTCTTTTTTCATTCATTTCTCCTCTTAAATGTCTTAAAAATTCATCATAATTTATACTATTTGAATTATCTGTATCAAATATAGAAAATAATTCTTTTATTTCATTATCAGTTAAATCTATTTTTAATTCTTTTATTGCTTTTGAAAATTCATTATAATCTAAAGTTTTATTATTATTTTGATCAAATAATTTAAATTGTCTAGCAAGACCAATTATCCCTCTTCCACCTCTTTTTTTTATTTCTTCTCTAAATAAATTTAAACATTCATTTCCTGAAGAATAATAGTCATTTTTAATTTCTTTTTCATTTTCTATATTATTATTATCTAAATTATTATTATTATCTAAATTATTATTATTATTTCTACCGAATCTTCTTTGATAACTTTCTTGTAAAGTATTATTATTATTATTTTCATTTTGATTACTCCATCCTTTTTTATTATTATTAATAAAATTATTTTCATTTCCAAATCCCCAAGTATTATTAATTAACATTTCAAAATAATTATCATCATCAATTGATAAGGAAATATTTTCATAATATTCCATAAATTCTTCTAAAGTAACTTTGCCATCATTTTCACTTCCACATAAATAATTATAAGTACTTTCAAAAGTTTGAATAAATTCTAATAAAACTTCATCTTCAGTTTTTTTTCCATTTAAAACATCAGGATGTAAATTTGCATTAAATTTACTTTTAATATCTTCTAATTCAATAGCACCTGAATTATTAATATCTAATTTATTAAAAATTTCTTCAACAATTTTTTTTCTATTATCATTCATTTCTCCTCTTATAATTCTTAAAAATTCATCATAATCAATAACCCCATTATTATTTTTATCAAATAAATTAAAAGCAATTTTAATTTCATTTTCAGTTAAATCAAATCTAAAATCTTTTGTTGCTTTTTTAAATTCATTATAATCTATTGTTTGACTATTATCTTCATCGATATCTCTAAAATTTTTTGCTATTGATGTTATTCCTCTTATTCCTCTTGCTGATAATTTTTTCCTTATTTTTTCTAATATAATTTCACCTTCATTTAATTCTTCTTTTTCATTATTATTTTTTTCATTTTCTTCTTCAATATTATTTTCATTGTTATTATTCCTTTCATTTTCTTCTATATTATTTTCATTGTTAAATCTTCTTTCATTTATCATTGAATTATTTGAATATAATATTCCAATAAATTCTTTATAATCTAAATGACCTGAATTATCTATATCATATATTTTAAATAATTCTTTTATGTCTTCTTCTGTAAATCCTGTTATTCCTATTTTCATTATTGTTTTTAAAAATTCTTTTTCTGTACAAGTTCCATTATTATCTAAATCAAAATATTTAAATGCTCTTAATAATAATGTTTCATCTGATGTATGTCCATTTGATTTTAGTTCTAATTTATTTTTTAATTCTTTCTCAAAATTCATTTTCATATTCGACATTTTAGTTATATATAATATTTGGATTTTTTAAAATCAATATTTAAAATTAATTAATTATTTTCAATGGTTAAAAAGCAAAAATAGCTGAATCAAAAATTGAATAATTCCATTAAATATGAAAAATATATTGTAAAAAAATGAAAAATATATTATTTTAAAATGATAAATGAATTTAAAAGTATAATTATAAAAAAATTGATAATTTACTTTTATAATTATAATTTGTTTTATTAATTTATATTGATATTTATATAAAACAAATGATTTATTTGAGATATTCCATCAATATTTTAATTTCAATTTTCAATTTTTTATATTTTAAAACAACAAAAAGTTTTTAAATTCTGAAAAAATAAAAGTTAAAACTAAATAATATGAAATAATAATTGATTTATTTAATTACCAAGCAATTTTTCTTTTTCAATTTCTTTAATAAAATCTCTAAGAATAGATTGAGCTTCTTTTACAAAATCAGAAAATAATTGATCATCTAAATTATTTAATTGATTTTGAACTTTGAATAAATAATCTTTTACAATACTTGCAATTATAGTAGAATTATATATATCAGTAAGATCAACTAAGAAATTATAAGTGGTCTTAATTTCATTAATAAAATATTGAGCATCATGTGATAAAACAAAATTCTTAATAACATTAATTAAATCAGTAATTTCATTACAAATAGTATCAACATCAATTTTACCAGATAATTGTTTTATTTTTTCTTTAATTACCAAAGCAATATTTAAAAGAATTTCAGTATTATAATCACCTAATAAATATCTAAAATATTCAATATTTTTTTTTAAATATTCATAAACAATTTCAGCATCAATTTTCTCTGCAAATTTATCAGTATAAATTAAAGCATCTCTAATAATATCAACAACTTTTTTTGGTTCAAAGAATAAGAAAAACATTCTAATAATAGGATAATATTTATTAATATTATTATAAACTTCTGAAATATTTAATGATTTTAAAGAAGAATATTCTTTCTCTACCGAAGATTTAGTATTATGTGTAATTAAAATAATACTTTCATCAGTTAATATTTCTTTAAACATATTAATCAATACTTTTAAAGAATTAATCATCTCTTCTTCTGGACCAAGAATTTTATCATAAGTGATTTTAACTATACGATAAATTAGATTAATATAATCATCAACATAATAAGTAAGAATTTTTTTTTGCAATTCATATAATATTTTCTCAATTTTTTCTGCAAATTCTGAAGGTTCTATTTTTTTAATCATTTCTTTTAATAAAGGAAGATCTTTTATTTTTTCAAGAACTTCTTTAACATATTCTGCAAGTTCTACTGGTGAAAGATCTTCAACAAAAGATTGAAATTGTTTAACTAATAATGTATATTTATCTAATATTTCCTTTATTGAATGTTGTTTCATAAATTCTTTAATTACTTGTAAATATTTTTTTAATTGTTCTATATGTTCTTTATATTTTTGTTGATCTAAAATTTCTGAGAATAAATCAAATCCAGTTTTTATTAATTTAATTGAAATTTTAATATAATGTTCAACGAAATCTTTTAAATGATATTCTTTTGATGTAAATAATTTCAAACTTTCAAATTTTGAATTATCTGTAATTATTATATTACAAGATATTAATCCTATTAAAATTATTGCCAAGTGACTTCTCATTTTTATATTTATATTTATAAAATATATTTGGATATTTAATTCAATTAATTAAATAATATTTTAAAGGAGAAAAAATTGAATTATATGAATAGGAATTAGATATCTTATATAAAATAATTATTCTAAAAAATTAATTAATCATTGTAGGTTGTATTTTTTTAAACGTTATTTTTTCATTTCAGCTAAGAATTATTTTATACAATTTTTATTTTATATTAATATAAAAGTTTTATTTAAGCTGAAAATATTGTAAAATGTATCAAATTTTTAAAAAACAATAAATATTCAATGAATAAATGAAATTTTTATTTGTTATTCAAAGAATTTTAAATTATTAATTTTCTTTTTTTTTTTATTTATTCTTGTAAATGAATCTTAATTAATAAAAAAAAATTAATTTATATTATAATTATTAATTATAATTTGAAATATTCATAAATTATGCTGAATTAAAATGTAGATTTTTATTATTTTCAAATATTTGTTAGTGTTAATATTTTTTTTCTTAATTATAATTCTTAAATATACTTATTATCATTTAAATTTATTGTTATTATATATTCTTATCATTTTTATCTTTTTTGATTTATATATAAATGACTAGTTTTTTCCATTTATAATATTTAGATTATATATTTCAAATAATTATAGGTTTGAAATAGAAATGTATATTTAACTTTATTATCTTCTTTTTTTAATATTCTTGTAATTGATTTTTAAAAAAGTATGAAAAATTTAAAACAACCTTTTTTATTTTTTAAATGAGAACATAATTTTTATTTTCTTTTTGAAAAATTTATATGATTTTCTTTCTTTGATAGTATTTTTCAAAAATATAATTTATTTCTAAATATTAATTTTCACTGATTTTACCCATAATTCCAACCTTAAAAATTTAAATAAACTCACAATTTCATTATATTCACTAAATAATAAATGTTAATGAAAATATTAATTTTATTTAACATTAAATAATTATTATATATAAATGAAGTAAATAATAAATAATTTCATATTAAATGTCAAATTCTTTCAGTGTTCACCCAGATCACCTTGCGTTAAACATTCAAGATTTAGAAAAATCTCTTCATTTTTATGGAGAAATATTAGATTTACCAAAACTTCCAGATGTAGATATGGGAGATCATCATTTATATTATTTTGATTTAGGTAATGGTTTACGTTTAGAATTAATTAAATATGTTGATGACTTTGGAGAAACTCATCCAAGTGTAAAAACAAGAGGAATTTATAGACATATTGCTTTACATGTTAATGATGTTGATGCTTTATATAAAAAAATGAAAGATGCTGGATGTAAATTATTAACTGAACCTGGTTATGTTACTAATTTAAAATTCAGAAACTTTTTAGCTGAAGATCCTAATGGAGTTGAACTTGAATTTGTTAAAAGAGATTAAATAGTTTTAATATATGATTTTTATTTTATTTATAAAAAAATATCGAGTGTTTTTTAATGAATAAATTTTAATGAATGAAATTTTCATATTTTAATCATTGTAATATTAGTGATAAATCATTTTTCTCATTTATTAAAAATGACTTATAAATTCATTTAATATTATTAATTCTTCAAAATAAAGTCTTCATTTATGAAGGAATAAAAAGAATATACTCTTTATATATTATTTAATAATTCTTCTTTTCATACATTAATTTTTTGTCAATAGAAATAGTTTCAATATTATTAATATTTACTAAATTTGAATATTCATTTGAATTTAAAAAGTTTTATCATATATATGATAATCTAATAATATCTCTTTATCATGTTTATTCTATTTAATAATTATCTTCATTTATTTAATTATCTTCATTTTATTCACTAAAGTCTATTATTATTCTTTTACCATTTAAATAAATAATAAATAATTACCATATAAATAATCTTTAATTGGTAATTAAAAACTCATTTGAATCTTTTTTATAAAATATTTTATTATTATTTTTCATCATTAATTTATCTAATAAAATATATATTGGTATTATATAAATATTTTCATTTTTTTGTTGATTTATAATTATAAATATTTTTTTTCAATCTTATTATGATTAAATTATTGTATTTTCTATTCATATATGAGAATAATAAATTTATATAAAAAAGAATGTAAAAATAAAATTATAAAAAAGGAAGTAAAATATTATGTGATAATTTTTTTAATATGTTTAGATAATGGAAAAGAAATAAAAATAAATGAATTAGATACTTTAAAAGAAGAAAATAATAAAATATTTAATTTTTAATTTAATAACTACTCAAAATTCTTTTGAAGATTTAATTTTTGGACTGATAATACAAATAATTTAAATTTTTCTATTGATTTTATATGTATAGATTTTTTTTATGCAAATAATAGTTTTAAATTATAATAATTTAATATTTAAAAAATATTTAATTATTTGTTTATCATATTATGAATATAATTAAAATAGTTAAGATTATGAATTTTTTATATTAATCAATCTTAAATTATCTTAATTTCACAAAACATATTTTGATAAACAAAATATAATTAATATTTATTATATAATTTCCTATTATTGAAAATAGTATTAATTTGGGTAAGACATTTTCAAATCAAAAAAATTGTAAATCTAAATTTCTGAAAAAGATATCGATATTTAAAAAAACTATTAAAAAATAAATAAAATATATTTAATAAGTGTAAAAATAAATATTTTTTATCATGAGTGATATAAATATTGATCCAGTGGAATTTTGCTTGGATGATGATGGGATTTTACCCTATAAAGAATTAAATTGCTCAAACAAAGGATTAGAAAATGATGATTCTCAAATTTTGAATATGTGGATTGCTGAAAATTATTGCAGTCATTGGGGGATTAAAGAAGGATTAAGAGAGTTTCTTCAAAATCAATTTGATGGAATGATAATAAAAGTAGGGAACAAAAACAATATATGTGTTGAAAGAAATGAAAATGATTTTGATTTTTTTGAAAAAAATCAAAAAGAAAAAATCGGAGGAATAAATTATATTAGTTCTAAAGAAATGATATCAATTTGGAATAAAGGTATAATAAGACAAGGAGATTTCTTATTTGGAAGTTCGAAAGAAGAAATAAAGAATAAAGATATAATAGGAAGATTTGGAGAAGGAATGAAATTGGGAATTCTAGCATTAAGTAGATTAAATAAAAATGTAACAATATTTTCTCATGATAAAGTATATAATTTTTTCTTTGAAAAAGATAATAATTTTATTCAAAATAATGAATCTAAAAGATGTTTATTTTGTAAAATAGAAAAATATAATCTTCTTGATATGAATGATAAAGTAAATGTACAAATTACAAATATAAAATTAAATGAATAGAAAGAACAAATAATAAATTATTTATGGTTGATTAGAAGTGAAGCTGAAATTTATCCTGTATGTGATGAATCAAACAATGAAATAGGAGAAATTCTTTTAGAGGAATATCTTTATAATAAAATATATTGTAAGGGAATTTTTGTGGAGGATATTAAAAATGAGAAGCTAAAGAAGATTATTCTAAATGAAAAAGAAAAGAAAACATTAATTGCTTCAGGATTTAATATAATGAATTTAAAATTGGATAGAGATAGAAATTCTATTCAAGATTCCTATGAGAAAAAAATGATAACTTCAAAAATTTTAGCTAATTTTATGAATCAAAATGCAAAAGAGTTTAATCCGCCCCCAACCCTCCCACTCCCCATCGCCCCCCAACCCTCGCATGATCAGAATAAAAAAAAAGATCAATTAAAAAGTTCAGTTAACAATTTAAACACTTCAATTCAACAAAAAAAATCGATAATTCCATCTAAAAAGATAAAAAAAGAAAATAAAAAAAACAAAATCATTGAAAAAAAAAATTTTTATAATATACCTTCTTATTTAATTGAATTATTGACTCATTATAATGAATTTGGTTGTGATGTTCTTGATGCTTATTTTTTTAAATCCAATTTAAGTGTTGAAGGAGCAGATTTTTTATGGGAAAAAATAAATAGCAATGATGATTATAAAGGAAAACAGCCGGTTTCAAATGAAAATAAAATAAATAAGTTTATTGAAAAAAATAATTTACCAAAAGAATTTTATCCTTTTTATGTTGTAAAAAAGGAATTAGAGGAATGTTTGATGAAATCAAAGCATTATATATCAATTGAAGAAAAATTTAGAAAATATATAGAAGAAGTGAAAATTATAGAACCAGAAGATGAATATAATAAAGCTTTAGATGAAGTCACCACTTTAATAAAAAAACAAAAACCAAATTTTATTAGAGAAAAAATTATATTTAAAGAATTTGAAATAAATTTTGGAAAAGATTTTTGCTATGGAAATAATAATAAAGTATATTTTTCTTCACTTAAATTAAAAGAAAAAATTAGTAATGAATGGAAAGTTTGGATTTTAATGATGACATTAGAGAAATTAAATATTAAAATTGCAAATGCAAAAGAAATTTTTGGGGATATTTTTAAAAAAAACGATAATATTTTAAATGAACAAGAATATTTTCAAAAATTTGAAGAAAATCAGAAACTATTTTATCAAAAGATAGCAAAAGAAATGGAAAATTTAAAGAAAGAAACACAAGAAAATTCACTAAGAAAAAGTCTAAATAAGGATGAACAGAACAAGAAACTAGATAATATTTTAAATCAACAAGAATATTTTCAGAAACTAGAAGAAAATCAGAAACTATTTTATCAAAAGATAACAGAAGAAATGGAAAATTTAAAGAAAGAAACACAAGAAAATTCACTAAGAAAAAGTCTAAATAAGGATGAACAGAACATTTGCTGTAAAATCTTTTAACTTATATTTATTAAAATAAAAATATTTCTTTTTTGTTTTTTCATTTTTGTCAGAATTTCCTTCTTCATAAAATTATTCATATTTACTCAGTAAACATTACTTTTAATTAATTCATAAATTAAAACATATTGTAAATATCTTTTGATTCATTATTAAAATAACCTTTCTTCTAAATTATATTTATTATTCC
>JAEEGK010018202.1_pt1 | contig 15224 bp, 20 predicted proteins | sample 8958771 | NCBI WGS metagenome assembly JAEEGK01 (sample SAMN16246547, study PRJNA631951) | gut metagenome | biome: gut microbiome; feature: rumen; material: SC-attached | host: Bos | place: Iran: Karaj | collected 2018-10 | reverse complement strand
TGAGCTTTACGCAAAAGCAATCGACGAAGACGGCGATGAAGTCGAATTCATGCTCTATCCCATCGGGGAAAACGAGTTCGGCAGGAAGGGCGGGATGCTCAAGTTGACCTTCAGTGACGACTGTGTGTCGTACGACAATCTCACCTTCAAAAAGCTGTAATCATCATTTTACAAATTCCGGCTTTTTTTAAAAGCATTGACAAAGCATGGCATAGGGCATAATGCTGTCTTTTCTTGAACTGAACGGCGTAAAAATCGATGCTTCCAATGAAGAGGTTGCAGAACTCGGAATCGCAGTTGCCTCGGGTTCGTTTGACAGTGACGCTATACTGAATTGGATTGAAACACATAAGAAATGAAAGGTTAAATATGGAGAATTTAAAATTAAGAAGAAGCGCTCGTAAAGATTCGGAGCGTATTGAGAATCTTGTTGATGAGCTTAACTTTAAGCTCGTTCCGCCGGCAGACGGATTTGACGATGAAGAAGAGACGATTTGCAAAAAGATATTGGACAAGGACGGCAATATAATCGCCGGATGTGTCGCATATATCTCTCCGTGGGGCTGCCTGTTCGTTGATGACCTGTGGGTAGATGAAAAATACCGCAGGCAGGAACTGGGTTCGCACCTTTTACAGACGGTGGAAGATATTGCGATAAACAGGGGCTGTTATTTGTCAGTTCTGGGCACCGGAGATTTTCAGGCGAAACCCTTTTATCTGAAACACGGATACACGCTTTTCGGAACGGTTCATGACCATCCCCGTGGGCACGAGGACTATGAATTGTTCAAACGCCTGGATGAAAAACAACCGAAACGACCCGCTAAGCCGATTGAGTATCAGATATCGGACGGTACTGAGGAGGACGGGGAAGAGATCGGCGATAAGCTTTACGAGTATAATTTGCCATTCCTTAATCCAAAACATGAGTACATTAAGATTAACCGGAAATTTGTCGACGAAAACGGCAAGGTCGTCGCCGCGATTATGGCGGGTGTGACCGGATACGACACGGCATATGTCTGGAAAATCTGGGTCGATGAAGAATATCGCAATCAAGAGCTCGGAACGAGACTTATAAAACATTTTGAAAAGAAGGCCAAAGAAAATGGCGCAAACAAAATAGTCATTGAAGATGTATATGACTGGAGTGTCGATTTCTTCCTGAAAAACGGATATAGTGTCGCCGGCGAAGTAAAGGATTTACCTAAAGGACATAGTTGCTACGTTGTTGATAAAAACCTTTGAGGGAGACCGGGACATCGAAACAAATTTGCGGAGGCGGATGATATATGCTGATAGGTATTATAGGTGAAAACTGCAGTGGAAAATCCACGCTTGCAGAAGAGATAAGCAGAGCAATCGGTGCTGAGGTAATTACGGGAAAAGATTATCTCAGGATGGCAAAAACCGAAAGCGAGGCTACGGAACTATTCAGAAAAAAACTTAAAGATGCAGTCAGCGGTGAGAACATAATCTATGTTATTGCTCAGCCGGAATATCTTGATTTTTTACCTGAAGGTGCTGTCAGGATACTTGTCAGTGCTGATCTTGATACGATAAAAGAGCGATTTAAAGCCCGCATGCACGGTAATCTGCCGGACCCTGTTGCACAGATGCTGGAGAAACATCACGGTATATTTGATGATGGTGAGTATGATTACCGTTTTGACGGTGTGAACGGTGATATAAAGGCTTTTTTACGGCAATTTAATGTTTTGTAAAACCCTAAAGGAGGGCAAATATGAAAATTACTGATTATTATCCGATTTTTTATGCAGAGGATCTTGAAAAGGAAATCCGCCGCTTTACCGAAGACCTCGGATTTGAGGTCAAACACAGGCCGGAGATAGAATATCTGGAATATGCGGTTCTTGAAAACGAGAAAAACAGGCGCATAGATCTCGTATGTTCGCATTTCCCGGCCGACAATTTCAAAGAAGGCTTTCTCGGAATGCGCGCGAATGTGGATAATTACGATGAAGGTCTTGCTTACTTTGAAAATCAGGGATATTCCCTGTTCGGAACGGCACATGAGACAGATTCTTCCGTAACCGCTCTGCTGACTAAAGGCGACGGCAGCTATATCGTTCTTTTTAACCACAAGAGGAAGTAAAGAGGAGAAAGACACAAATGAGAAAGAAACTGCCGATACTGCTTTTGGTATGCGCAATGCTCTCGGTGTTCATCTGCGGATGTGCGCCCAAAATCGAAAAACCGGTTGAATATATCGGAATAATTTCCGCTATGGATAATGAGATTGACCTTTTACTCGAGGAGGCGGAGATCGATCGCGTGGATACCATAGCGGATGTGGAATACCATGTCGGCAGTCTGCACGGACAACCGGTCGTTATCACGCGTTCCGGTATCGGTAAGATACGTGCAGCGTCCGGTGTCACGACCTTGCTGACCAAGTATCCTGTTTCGAAGGTTATATTCACGGGAATTGCCGGCGGAGTCGCGGATGAAACAGCGGTGCTCGATCAAGTTGTCGCCACTCGTCTTGTTGAGCACGATTACGGTATTCTTTCAAATGACGGATTTGAATGGCGCTCAGGTGATCCCGGCCTCGGAGGCGAACAGGGTGTTTACTATGAATGTGACCCGCAACTTGTTCAGTTCGCTTACGATGCCGCGGTTGAAGTTGTCGGGGAAGACCATGCCTTCAAGGGAACGATTGCCACAGGAGATCAGTTTATTGCAAACAGTGAATATGTGGAAAAACTGCGGAATGACTATGATGCTTATGCCTGTGAAATGGAAGGAGCAGCAATCGCAGTTGTCTGTATCAAAAATGAAACTCCTTTCGTAGTGATTCGAGCACTTTCCGACAAAGCGGACGGAAATGCACATGACAGCTATGAGAACTTCGGAGAAAGAGCGGCCGACAATTCAAGCCGGATTGTCATTAAAATGCTGGATTCCTTTAAGAAACAGGGTTAAAAATGAAAGAACAGATTGAGAGAATTAAAAAATACGAGGAACTGATGCGCGAAGCGGAGGCCTGCCTTAAACTCAGCTGGAACAGCGAGCGTTTCAGAAAGGTCGTAAACGAGCTTGAAGAGTATTACGCGAGCGACGGGTGGAAAGAGGATTTTGCCGCCGATGAAAGAGGCGAGCTCCCTAAAACCTTAAAACGCGGCGTACTCTCCGAGGACGGCCTTTATAATCTGCTTGACCTCTGCAGGGAACTGATTGCGGAAAAAGACCCGTCGCTCGAAACAAAAAAGCTTGTTTTAAGGCCCTGGAAAGAGGCCGACGCAGAAGAGTGCTTTGAATATGCGAAAGATCCGCGTGTGGGACCTCCTGCCGGATGGCCTCCTCACAAAAATGTTGAAGAGACAAGAGAGATAATCAGCAGTATTCTCTCTGCCCCGGAGACATATGCCATAGTGCTTAAGGAAAGCGGTTCGGTTATAGGCAGTATTGCATTGATGTTCTCGACTGACCACTTAAAAAGAGGGGACGAAGCAGAACTCGGTTACTGGATTGGTGTGCCTTACTGGGGCCGCGGTCTCGTGCCGGAGGCGTCAAGGGAACTGCTGCGCCACGGTTTTGAAGATCTGAAACTTGAGCGCATATGGTGCGCTTACTACGAAGGCAATGAAAAGTCGAAACGCGTTCAGCAAAAACTCGGATTTAAGCATTATATGACCAAAGAAAATGTTCCCGTAACCCAGATGAATGAAATTCGCACGGACCACGTAAATCTTCTGACTAAAGAGGAATGGCTCCGTGTTTATTCGGAGATATGATTATGAATGTTTATGATTTTGACGGCACAATCTTTTATTCGGATTGCTCGATAGGTTTTGCCCTCTGGTGTATGAAACGTAAACCGAAACTGTGGGTCACCTGGGCCCCGCGTATGGTGAAGACATTGGTTTTATACAGGCAGGGTAAAGTAAAGAATTATCGTCTGCAGCGTGAAATGTTCAGCTATCTTACGCAGATAGATGATTTTGATGAGCAGATAGAAAAGTACTGGGATAAATATGAGAGCAGAATATCAGAGTGGTACCTTGCCCAGAAAAGAGATGACGATCTCATCATAAGCGCCTCTCCGGCCTGTATTATCGGACCTATTGCAAAGAGGCTCGGAGTAAACTTCATGGCGTCTGAGTTTGATCGTGAGTATGGTGTCTTCACAAACAATCTTATGTATGCCAGAGAGAAGGCAAAATATATAATCGACCATGATCTCCCGGTGATTGAGAATTTCTATTCCGATTCACTGGCCGATACGCCCATTGCCCTGTGTGCCGAAAAAGCGCATCTGGTCAAGGATAAAGCAACTACGGTTGTCGACTGGCCGAAACTTGATCCCGAGACACTGGAAAAGGTGAAGAGAAAAATCGACACCGGCTGGGGTGTACATCTCAGATAAAGAGGGACGCTTGTAATGAAAGTGGTACTTTATATTCACGGCAAGGGCGGCAGCGCGGCAGAAGCGGAGCATTATAAAAAACTGTTTCCCGGCTGTGAAACAGTCGGGCTCGATTACAAAGGCTCCGCGCCGTGGGACGCCGGAAAAGAAATAAATGAAACCGTAAGGAAACTTAAAGAAACCCATGACGAAGTTGTCCTGATTGCAAACAGTATTGGTGCTTTCTTTTCAATGAATGCGGGTATTGAGGACTGTATCGCTCATACGTATTTCATTTCTCCTATAGTTGATATGGAGAAATTGATTACCGATATGATGGGCTGGGCTGGAGTCACGGAACAGGAACTGCAAAGCAAGGGAATAATACCCACGGATTTCGGCGAAGACCTGTCGTGGAAGTATCTCTGTTATGTCAGAGAATATCCGATAAGCTGGAGTGTTCCGACGGATATCCTCTACGGAAGTGCAGACAATCTGACGTCTGCGGAGACAATCAAAGCCTTTGCGCAGACGCATGATGCGAGACTCACCGTCATGGAAAACGGAGAGCATTGGTTCCACACGGAAGAGCAGATGAAGTTCCTGGACGATTGGATTGGGAAATGCAGTTATGAATGAGAAAAAGATAATTATTACAGTTGCGGTTTTGTTCTTATTTTTGACTGCGCTGTTTTGTTTCATATATTTTCAGACAGGCAGTAATGCTGTGTTCAGCTGCGTTATAACTTTCGGAACAATCGCATATCATTTTGTCATGAGGCTTTGTGTGGGCGGAGTGTTTAACAAGCTCATGAATAACAAGGCTGATTACAGTAAAAAGTGGTATCAGCAAAGGCCGTGGGAGAAGCAGCTGTATAAGAAACTGAAGGTTAAACAGTGGAAGAACAAGATGGTTACTTTTGATCCGGACTTGTTTGACACTGAAAAGCATAGTCTTGATGAAATCGTTCAGGCCATGTGCCAGGCAGAGCTGGTTCATGAGACCATTATTATTCTGAGCTTTGTTCCGATTCTGGCGTCTGTCCGGGTCGGAGCGCTGCCGGTTTTTGTTATAACTTCTGTCCTGGCGGCGTGCCTTGATCTGGTTTCAGTAATCATACAAAGATTTAACCGTCCGAGAGTGATAAAACTTATTGAGCGGGAAAAAACAGGGGTGATATAATGGCGATAACAGTTAACATAAGATATACCGGAGAAAACGGGAACGCCCGTAAGTTTGCCGAGGAGATGGAAAAAAGCGGAACGGCCGAGGCAATAAGGGCGGAAGCCGGAAACAAAAGATATGAGTACTATTTCCCGATGAATGATTCGGAGACGGTATTGCTTATAGATTCCTGGGAGAACCAGGAGGCAATTGATGCCCATCACGCCTCTCCCATGATGGCGACTATTATGGAACTTCGGGAAAAGTATGATCTTCACATGACAGTTGAAAGATACATCAGCGCGGACGAAAATGCCGCAGATGAAAAGTTTATTCGCAAATAATTACCGGGAGGATTTAAAGTAAATGGAAAAGTCGGAGATTAAGACGATTTCACTTGTTTGCCCCTCGTGCGGAGGAAAGATGGAATATCAGGAGGGCGATGAAAAGGCCACCTGTCCTTATTGTGGGCATATTATGCTCATTGATAAGGATGAGCCCGCAGAAGAATATGAGAGACGAATGGCCAGTGCCCGCGCTGAAGAGGACATTAAAGACCTGCAGAAAAAGAGACAGCGTGTGCGTACTGCCAAGGGTTGGCTTATCGCCTTAGGCGTGCTTCTGGTAATTATCCTGCTGAATGTGCTCATACCGGGTTCACCGGTGCGTAAGCTCTTCTTTCCGGATACGGTTGATCCGTTCAAGGATGTGAGTGTAAAATTCTCCGGCATGTCCGGAACAGCCAAGGCGGAACTGCAGTTCGCCAACAGTGACGCGGAGTGGGCTAACGCAAAAACTTTTACTGTCACTCCTGCGACAGGACTGAAAAACGGTGACACGGTCACGGTAAAGGCAAAAGCCACACCGGGCCTGCGCTTTGAACCTTCGGAGAAGAAGTTTACCGTTGAGGGCCTCACCGAGTGGGTGACCGAGACGGATCAGATAAGCGAGGAGAATCTCGCGATTATCCACGCAAATACCGAGCGCCTGATTAAAGAGGACTGGAATGAGATAGTTTCTTCAGAATATGCAACAGGTATAACTTACACTCCGTATAAACTGTATCTGTTTATCACGGATGGTCCTCTGTCTTTTGAGTACAATGTGCTCTATGACACTTATGAGGTAAAAGTCACACGTGCTGACGGTTCTGTCTTTACAAGCTATGAGGCCGCCCGCTATTCTGACCTGAAAATACCGCCTGACGGAGTAATGACGGCATATTTTGAGGACCTTCAGGGCTTCAATTTCGGCTATAAACAGGGCTTTTCCTATGCCCATTCATTCTCTGGTTGGACAGATGCAGCCGCAATGGATGCGGATCTCCGTCATGCAAGAGACGGTTTCCACCTGGTGGATTAATAACTCCGGCACAGGAATCTTTTGGAAAGAGGGGTTCGGTATGAAAACAATTTACCTGGCAGGAGGATGCTTTTGGGGAACTCAGAAGTTCTTTGACCAGTTTGAAGGCGTTCTGAGTACAACTGTAGGCTATGCCAACGGTAAGACTGAGAACCCGTCATACGAGGAGGTCTGCCGCGCAGGTACTGATCATGCGGAGACTGTTAAGATCGATTATGATGAGAGTATAATTTCGCTACCCGCTCTGCTGGATTATTACTTCATGGCGATAGACCCGCTTTCGGTTAACCGCCAGGGAAATGACATAGGAAGGCAGTACCGCACGGGTATTTATTTCACTGATTCCTCCCTTCTCGATGAGATTAAAGCTGCGGTTTTAAAAGAGGAGGAGAAGGTCGGCGGACCGCTTGCGGTCGAGGTCGGTGAACTCAAAAACTTCTACCCGGCTGAGGAATACCACCAGAAGTATCTGGACAAGAATCCGGGAGGTTATTGTCATATTCCTGCGACACTTTTAAATCTCGGCAAATAAAAAAAGAAACCTGTTACACGATGTAACAGGTTCTTTATTGTTTATAGGTTGATTTCCCAGTAGTATTTGCGGGCACAGGCGGGAAAGTCATCCATGACGCCGTGCTCGGGGTCGTAGAAGACGCCGTCGCTAAAGAGCGACCAGTGCCAGCAGCGCGGTGTTTCAAGGCTCAGGAGACAGAGGGGAGGCAACTCGCCTTTTTCATTCACCGAAATGCGGTTATCGGATACCTTCGCGCCATATCTGCGAAGGTATTCCTTCATTTCGGTCAGAGTTGTCTCACGCTCGTTGCCGAGCTCTTCAGTGACCTTGTTTACGTCGAATCCCAAAACCATCGCGAGCACGGCCTGACCGCACTGCAGGTCTGTGGGTTCGTGAATGTAGTTAATCTTCATACTGTTTCACTGCTTCTGCAAATACTTCTGCAAGTTTTTTGTGACCTTCAGGGGTCAGGTGAAGTGAGTCGTATCCTGATGGGGAGACGTGCTCTGCTGCGTCAATGAAGAGGCAGCCTTTTTCTTCCGCGACTGCTTTGTAGTACTTCGGGAATTCCTTTGACCTTGCAATGGCATCTTCATTGAAGGAGACCGAGAAGGGTGAGGAGGATATGCCTGCGCCTATTTCGGGAGGGGATACCAGAATGATTTTTGCCTCATAGCCCTGTTTCTCTTTGGTGAATTCCTTTATGACGTCGCAGAGAATGCCCGCTTCGTGGGCGATCTCCTCTGCTGAGAGATTGTAGATTTTTTTGAGGTCGTTGCTGCCGAGCATCATTATGACTATGTCCACGGGCTTGTGGGAGTTAAGGCAGGGCCTTAAGTAATCAAGCCCGTTTTTCCATTCGTTTCCCGGCTCTTTGCAGATTGTGGTACGGCCGTTGCAGCCCTCTTCGATTACGGTATAGCCGTCACCGAGGAGAGCCTGAAGTCTTCCGGGATATCTGATTTCCTTCGGGTAGCGAAACCCGTTTTCGGGGTTGTAGCCGTATGTGTTTGAGTCCCCGAAACAAAGAATGGTTTTCATGGTTTTCTCCGTTTATTCGATTATTCCTCCGGCGAGGACGCAGCCGTCGTCGTCGTAGAAGACGGCGGACTGGCCCGGCGTCGGAGCCTTCACGGGGGTGTCGAAAAGTATTTCGACCCTGTCAGGCCCGAGCAGCCTGACTGTCGCAGGCTGCGCCTTGTGGCGATAGCGAAGCTTGACGTTGCAGGTGAGTTCTTCACATGCATTTATTTTTTCTATGCCCATGAAGTTGAGCGAGCGGCAGGTGACTCTTGTCGCATAGAGGTCCTCCTCATCGACAAGTACAACCTCGTTTGTGTCTGCCTTTATTTCCTTTACGAATACAGGATGGCCGAGGGCTATGCCGAGGCCTTTGCGCTGTCCGACGGTGTAGTGGATTATACCCTTGTGTCTGCCGAGGACATTGCCGCTTTCATCGACAAAATTGCCCTCAGGCGGAACTTTTCCGTCTGTCTGCTGCTTGATAAAACCTGCATAGTCATCGTCTTCGGCAAAACAGATCTCCTGTGAGTCGGGTTTGCCTGCGACGGGAATTCCCGCCTTTTTTGCAATCTCCCTGACCTCTTCCTTCGTCATGTCCGAGAGAGGCATGAGGGTTCTTGAGAGCTGCTCCTGCGAGAGACGGTAAAGCATATAGGTCTGGTCTTTTTCAATGTGTGACGCCTGCTTTACGGTGTACCTTCCGTTGTTGAGTTTTACGACAGACGCGTAGTGGCCGGTGGCGATAAAGTCCGCCTGCAGCACGTTTGCGTGGTAGAGCAGACGCTCCCATTTCACCTCGCGGTTGCACACGACACAGGGGTTGGGTGTAATGCCGTGAATATAGTCGTCAATGAAGGGTTTTATGACCTTTTCATCAAAATCGGACAGGCAGTTGAAGACGTGGTAGGGGATTCCTATCACGTCTGCCGTAGCTCTGGCGTCGTCGATTTCGCAGCAGCGGCTCTCGCTGCCGTCGTCGCTCTGCCATGTGCGCAGGGTCACGCCTATGACGTCATAACCCTGCTCCTTGAGAAGCAGGGCGGCGACAGCGGAATCGACTCCGCCTGACAGTCCGATGATTACTCTGGCCATAGTTCCTCCGGGTTCTTTTAAAGTTTGTATCCCGTGCCGGAGAAGATTGCAATCTCCTTGCCGGACTCATCCGTTACCAGGACACTGACAATGATTGTCGTGCGGCCGTTCTTGATGAGTTTTGCCCTTGCGGTCAGCTGCTTTCCCTTCGGTGCGCTCAAAAACTTGATATCAGAATCAAGGGCGACAGTGGGCTTGTGCAGGTTGTTTACCAGGGCGGCAAAAGCGAGGTCGCACAGGGTGAAGATGACTCCGCCCATGACTCCGCCCATGGCATTCTGATGCTTTTCGGTTACGGTGAGGGTTGCGGCGCTTTCCGTCTCGGTAAGCTCCGTAAGTTCCATGCCGTTTGTTGTGGCAAAGAGGTCTTTTCTGAAGAATTCCCTTGCCTCTTCGAAAGTGCTGAATGTGCTCATATTGTGTCCTTTGTTTAAAATCCCAGATTGTCGTTTACGAGAATGACGTTTATGCGTCCTGCGTGCCTTGAGTACCTTGTGATGAGGAACTGGCAGCAGATTGTGTCAGGTGACTTGCAGTTTGCGCAGGTGCCAGTCTGCTTGCAGGGTGTCTTTATCTCAAAACGCTGTGCGTTTGTGGGAGCGGCAATTGCTCTCGCTCTCTTCATGGCGCCGTCAATGTCATCGCAGACCTTGTTCATGCCGACAATGACTACGACCTTCTTCGGACCGTTGGCGATGTAGGAGACGCGGTTTGCATTGCCGTCAATGTTGACCATTACACCGTCCTCGGTCATGGCGTTTGCACTTGTGAGGAAGATGTCCGCATCGTAGCCGGCAAGCAGGGCTTCGCGCGGGTCCATGGCAGCGCGGTCAATGAAACTGTACTTGTCAGAAGAGTTTATGGCGTCAATGAGGCCGATCTCAACGGCGCTCATACATCCGCCCATTGTGACGGAACTGCCTTCGGGAATGAGATCGAGGGCAATCTTTAAAGCCTCTTCCTTGCTTGCGGCATAGAAGCCTGTCATATTTCTGATCTCAAGGCCTTTTATGACTTTCTGAGCCAGGAGTTCATTTCTTTTTGCAACATTAGGGTTCATAATATACCTCCGGGAAATTTGCATTCAGTTAAGTATACAGCGATTGACAAAGAAAGGCAAATAGAGTAAAGTTGTTTTATTAAAGGCAATGGCGTCTTTGAACAGATTCTTGTTCAAAGGCGCCTTTTTGTCGTTTTTCGGGAAAGGGAATACTTGAAAATGGGAATTCATGAAGAATGCGGAGTATTCGGTATTTACTCTGAAGAAAAGAGATTTTTGGCTTCAGAAGTGTATCTGGGCCTTTTTGCTCTGCAGCACAGAGGCCAGGAAGCGGCCGGAATCGCAATAAACGAGGACCGTGTCATCAGGTATCATAAAGGTCTGGGACTTGTTCATGAGGTCTTTGACAAAGAGGGCCTGCGTGACCTCGGCATGGGCCAGATCGCAGTGGGCCACGTGCGCTACTCCACAAGCGGCAGCAATGCCACCGTAAACGCGCAGCCGATGGTCGTAAAGCATATTAAAGGACAGCTTGCGCTGTGCCATAACGGTAATCTGACAAATTCCTCCGAGCTTCGGAAAAAGCTGGAACTTGACGGCTGTATTTTTCAGACGACCAGCGATACGGAAGTTATCTCTTACATAATGATTCAGAAGCGTCTTGTCACGCCTTCGATAGAGGATGCAGTGTGTCAGACCATGAATGACCTCGACGGAGCATACTCACTTGTCATGATGAGCCCGTCAAAGCTCATAGCGGCCCGTGATCCTCACGGTTTCAGGCCGCTTGTTATGGGCAAAAAGAGTGACGGCTCGGTGGTCTTCGCCTCCGAGACCTGTGCCCTTGACTCAGTGCAGGCGGAATATGTGCGCGATGTAGAACCGGGTGAAATAATAGTTGTTTCAAAAGACGGTATGCGCTCAATACGTACCCACTGCGGAAAAAAGAGATCGCTCTGTGTTTTTGAATATATTTACTTTGCAAGACCGGACTCGGTTGTGGAGGGTCAGTCGGTACAGGAGGCGAGAAAGAGGGCAGGCAGATATCTGGCGAGGAGTTTTCCCGCGGATGCGGATATAGTAATCGGCGTTCCCGATTCCGGTCTGGATGCGGCCATGGGCTACTCCGAGGAATCAGGTATCCCGTACGGAATAGGTCTTATACGGAACAAATATGTCGGACGTACTTTTATTGCGCCTGAGGAAGCGGGAAGGGGAGAACAGGTACAATTGAAACTGAATCCCGTGCCGTCCGCAGTAGCGGGAAAAAGAGTCGTTTTAATAGACGATTCAATTGTCCGCGGAACAACTTCCAGAGAGATTCTGAGGCTGCTTCGGGAGGCCGGTGCCAAAGAGATTCATATGAGAATATCCTCTCCTCCGTTCCTTTATCCCTGCTTTTACGGAACAGACGTCGATTCCTCTTCGGGACTTATTGCAAAAAGTCACACGGTCGCTGAAATCAGCGATATTATAGGTGCGGACTCACTGGGATTTCTTTCGATGGAAGATGCGCTGAGTCTTGCACCCGGCATTCCTTCCGATCAATTCTGCTCCGCCTGCTTTGACGGAGTCTATCCCACTTCTGTTCCGGAGGAAACCGCCAAATCCAGGTTCGAATGAGCGGCTATGAATTGACAACAAAAAAGCGACGGGAAGTCCCGTCGCTTTATTATTTTGTTCAGTTTAAGGCGGAGTCGAGGTACTGAAGGTCGGAGTCGGTGGTGGACCAGCTTGTGGCGAAGCGTACCACCGTGTGGGTGTCGTCGTACTTCTCCCAGAAGGAGAAGGCGACTTTTTCTTTCAGGGCCTTAAGCTGTTCGTTCTCCAGGACGACAAACTGCTGGTTTGTGTATGAGTCAATGAAGAAGTCTATGTTATGGGCCTTAAAGATCTCCTTAAGTTTTTCAGCCATGTCTATGGCGTGCCTGCTTATTTCAAAGTAGAGGCCGTCGGTGAAGAGAGTGTCAAACTGGACACCGAGAAGACGGCCTTTGGCGATTAAGGCGCCGCGGCGTTTTATTGAGGTCAGGAAGTGCGGCGGCTTGTTGTCTTTGGTAAAAACAACCGCTTCGCCGCACAGGGCTCCGACCTTTGTGCCGCCAATGTAGAAGACGTCGCACAGCTGTGCGATGTCGGAAAGCGAAAGGTCGGTGTTGCGGCTTGCGAGAGCATAGCCGAGGCGCGCCCCGTCCATGAAGAGGGGCATGTTGTACCTGTGACAGATTTCGGAGAGGGCCTGAAGTTCTGCCTTTGTGTAGAGGGTGCCGTACTCCGTCGGATGAGATATATAGAGCATTCCGGGAGCGGGCATGTGCTCGTGGTTCTCATCGGCATAATATGTCTCAAGATACTCCTCAAGGACGGAGGGCATGACTTTGCCGTTTTCCTGCGGGAGCTCGAGCACCTTGTGGCCGGTATACTCAATCGCTCCGCCCTCGTGAGCGCTTATGTGACCTGTTTTTGCCGCGACAACGGCCTCGTGGTCGCGGAGCATGGTGGAGATGACAACGGCATTTGTCTGCGTGCCGCCTGTCAGGAATTCCACATCGACATCAAGGCCGATCGCGGCCCTGATTTTTTCTTTCGCGCTCTCGCAATACCTGTCCGTTCCGTAGCCGGTCAGGGCCTCGCCGTTGGTCTCGGCAAGGCGCTTTAATATTTCGGGATGAGCGCCGTTAATGTAATCACTTTCAAAAGAAACCATTTTCCTCACCCTTTCGGTTATGCTGCTATTATAAGCCATTTTATTTGTAAATACAAAACTTATGCGGTATACTTTACACAACAAACATAAAGGCGGAGTGCAGTGGATGAGTATATACAGGCTGGGTGAGCGCATAGACAGCGCGAACGCCGCAAAATTTGAAGAGGATATCTCGGCTTTCATTGAGAAGGAGGCGCCGGAGGAACTGATTCTGGACGCCGCTGACCTCGGATATATCTCGAGTGCGGGACTGCGTGTTCTGCTTAAGATTAAGAAGTCCGGCATGCCTCTGAAGGTTATAAATGTAAGCACACAGGTCTATGAGATTTTCGAGATGACCGGCTTTAACGAGATAATCGACACGGAGAAGGCGCTGCGTAAAATCAGCATTGAGGGCTGCCCGGAGATAGGCCGGGGAGCTCACGGCGTGGTATACCGCATAGCGCCGGATACGGTGGTAAAAGTCTACAATCCCGGCACGGAGATTGTGGATGTTCAGAAGGAGAGGGAACTTTCCAGATGGGCATTTGTCAACGATCTGCCGACAGCCATTCCGTACGATGTAGTGCTCGTCGGAGAGCAGTACGGCGCGGTATTTGAACTCCTTAATGCCGTCTCTTCAGCGGAGTTTATTGCCGAGTCCGAAGAGAACTTTGATAAGTTTATCAATGAATCTGTCGGACTCATGAAACAGATTCACTCGGTTGAGGTCACGCCCGGAAAACTCCCCGAGATGAAGGAGAAGACACGCGGCGGGGCAGAGGACCTCAAGGACCTTTTGGACGAAGATGTATGGCAGGGTGTCATGAAACTGGTCGATGAAGTGCCGGACAGCTATCCATTGCTGCACGCGGATTATCATCTTAAAACCCTGATGTTCTGTGACGGCAGCCTGATGATTATAGACATGGATACGCTCAGCGTGGGAGACCCGATTTTTGAACTCGCGACGGTTTACAACTCATACCGCGAGTTTCCCTCAATAGCGGCGGAGGCGGCTGCCTTCCTCGGAATTGATATTGAGACCGCAAACAGGATCTGCGACAGAACCTTTGACGGTTACCTGGACGGCGTTTCGGAGAGCGAGCGCGATACAATCGAAAAGAAAGCCCGCATTCTCGGCTGCGTCAGAATCATAGAATTCATGATGCGCAAGGGAGAAGAGGGCGTAAAACAGTTCGTGATTGACAGATGTGTCAGCGACATTACGGAGCAGTGGAGAAGCTTATGAAGAGAAAAACCGCTTTAATCATTTTTGTCGCCCTGGTTATTGTTGCGGCAGTTATTGCCCTTGTGGTCACCAACAACAATCATGCTCCTGCGCCGGCAAAGGCGACGGGTTATTCCCCGCAGGCCGAGCAGGCCATAAAGGATTTCACCGCCATATACGGCAAGGACTCGCCAAACTACAGCGGCAATGAGTATGTCGTAACTGACTTCGACAACACGACTTCAATATTCGATATCACTTACCAGTGCTGCAGGTATCAGCTCGAGACCATGTCCTTTGCGCTTGATCCCGAGGGACTTGAGGCCGCGATTACGGCGGACCTCGACATGTCCGCCGATGACAATCAGCTCTGGGTTGATGATATTCTTGCGGCCTATGAGTATCTGTACTCACAGTACGGACCGTTTACCGCGGCAGGCCTCGACAAGGCTGCTCAGGAGAAGATTCAGAAGGATCCGCAGTGGCTTGAATTCGCGACAAAGATGCGCGCATTCTTCCTGCATATTGAGGACACGACTCCTGAGGAAATCAATTACGCCTGGATTCTCTACTGGTACAGCGGCATGAGCCGTGATGAGGTCTACGACCTCTTCTTCCGCTCATGCAGCATGTATAAGGACAAGGACAGCGAGAACGTGAAGTGGACATCTCCGAAGGAGATTGAATCGAAAATCGGTGTGGCGGAGTGTGAGTTCACATCCGGAACTTCCGTACCCGACGATGTCAAAGGAATGCTCTCTGCAATGCACGATGCGGGTATC
>JAEEGK010018199.1_pt1 | contig 15225 bp, 10 predicted proteins | sample 8958771 | NCBI WGS metagenome assembly JAEEGK01 (sample SAMN16246547, study PRJNA631951) | gut metagenome | biome: gut microbiome; feature: rumen; material: SC-attached | host: Bos | place: Iran: Karaj | collected 2018-10 | reverse complement strand
ACAAAATAAAGAATAATTTTCTTAATAAAAATATAACAAAAAATGATATATTATTAAAAATAAATGAAATAGGAAAATTATATAATGATAATAAAATATCTCTTTCAAAAAAAAATAATTTCATTTCTTTATTAGAAAATAAATTAAATGAAATATCAAAAAAAGAAGAAATTCAAATTGCAAAAAATAAACCTGATTTCAATAATATTAAACCACTTAATTATAATGAAAATCAATTTAAAAATACTGTTAATTTTCCTAATGAATTGAATAAACAAAATCCTTTTTTACCTTCCCCTATTCAGAAAATTAATAATTTAAGTTTTGTTTTTTCAAATAGTAATAATAAAAATCAAAAAAAAATTAACTATGAAATAAATAATATTTTACCTTTAGATGATTTTGAAACTGATATAAATAATAAAAATAATTTAACTCCAAATATAAATCAATTTTTTGGTTATGAAGAAAATAATGAATATAAAAAAAAAGATAATAAAAATTCAAAAAAATTTGAAAATTTATTTATGGATGAAGATATAGATGATATCAATAAAGAATATAATGAAACCAATTTTAGTAAATTAAATGATACTTTTGAAATTGCTAGAAGGTCTAATAATAATTTTACAAATACTTCATCTATAATAGAAAGAAATAATGAAAGTAGAGTATCAAGTTCAATAGAAAAATTATTTAATTCATAATAATGAAAAAAAGAATTATTAAATTTTATATAATTAAATAACTTATAGATAATATATTAAAATATTATATTTTTTTCCCCAATTATTTAAATTATTTTAAAAATGTCAGATGAAAACAATAATTATAATATTTCTAAAAATGAAGAATATGTTAATGCAATAGATAATATTATAAATGATTATAAATATCAATTAGCAGCTTTAAAAGATAAATCTACTTCTGTATTAAAAAAAGCAAAACAAAATAGTCAAAATTTTATCGAAGATGACAATTTAAAAAAACAAATTTCAAATTTAGAACAAGAATATTATTTAAAAAATGATAATTTTAATATTCAACTTCAAAATGATAATTTAAGGTTACAAAAGGAAAATACAAGTTTTAAAGTAAAAAATAGTCAATTAATTGAAAATTTAAAAGAAAAAGAAAATTTAGTAAAAGAATTACTAGGAAAAATTTCCTTATTAGAAAAAGAAATATTAGAATGTAAAACTCAATTAATAGAATATGAGAAAAATAAAATGAAAGAAATAGAAGAATCAAAAAATAAAATAAAAGAAGAATTATATAATGAAATGAAAAAAATTAATGAAGAAAGGAATTCAAATAAAAAAATAATAATAGATTTTTTTGAGTTTTTTAATCAAAATATGGATTTATATAATAAATCTCAAATAATAAATTGTGGTAATTCTGCCTTAATAAAATATGATGAAGAAAATAAAAATAATAGTAATGAACAATATTCATCTTTTGCTATTTCAACTTTAAATAATTTTATTAATAAAATTATGGGTGATAATCAAGAAATGTTTGAAGAATTAATGAAATATAAAAATATTATCGATAAACAAAAAAATAATATAAATAATAATAATATAAATAATAATAATATAAATAATAATAATATGAATAATAATGATATTTCTATGGATAATATTAATAATCAATCTAATTTTGATAATAATGATGATGTTAAAAATAGAAATTTAACTTTGAAAAAACAATTATCTAATTTTTTTCCTAATGAAAATAAAATTGAAAATGAAAATAATAATAAATTTGATGATAGTTATAATAATAATGAATTTGGAAATGATTATAATAATAATAATAAATTAGTAAAAAAAAGTAATGAGCAATTTGATAACCAATTTATGAATCAAAATTTCAATCAATTTAATAATCAACAATTATTAAATAATTTGAATAAGAATCAAAATTTAAATCAATTCAAAAATAATCAAAATTTACATGTATTTAATGAATATAAAAAAAATATAAAAAATAATTTTAATAATATTCAAAATATTCAAAATTTGGATATAGAACAAGAATTATTAAATAACAAACAATTTAAATATAATGAAAATATAATTCATACAATAAATAGTATGAATAATATAAATATCCCTCAAAAAATGAATATTAATTACTCAAATGCAAATATTACAAATAAAAGTAATCAAACTTCAGTGGAAAATTCATTTTTAAATTTTACAAATGATATATCTAAAATGGAAAGAAATAATATACAACAAAAAATACAACAATCACAATCATTTACAGGTTTTGAAGGTCCAATTCAAAGATTAAAAATGAAAATATCAGAATTAGAAAATAAAATTAAATCAAATAATGAAAATGATGATGATGATTAATAAAATTTATAATTTTATAATTAATAATTAATAATTATTTATATTATTTTAATTATTTTTTTCATTCATATTATTGAATTCATCAATGGCATATGCTTTTTGTGAATCAATTTGGAATTTTAATACATTTTTCATCCAACTTCTTTCATTTGAATTTTTTAATTTTTTTAATTTTTCTCTAAATTCTTTTAATTTATCATCTTTTTCTTCTTTTGTTAATCTTTTTGTTTTTAATGATAAATATTCTTTTTTATATTTATTTACTGGTGTTATTATGTTAATATCTTTATTATGAGGATTTAGTTTATTTTTTTTTATTTGAATAATTTCATCTTTTAATTTATTAATTGAATCTTCATTTTTTATATTTTGAGTTTCTTTATTTTGAATTTTTTTTGCATGAATTACTTCACTATCTGATTCTGATAAAGAAACTGATTCTGATTCTGAATTTTTTTCTTCATTTATATCTAAATTATTTTTGTCTTTTTCATTTTCATTTTTTTCATTTTTCTCAATTCCAATATCATTCTTTTTTTTACCTCTTTGTAATATTATTTCTTTATCTATAATTTTATTTTCTTCTTCTTCTTCTCCAAAAGAAATTAATTTATTTGATTTTTTCACATCCATAATTCTATATTCTTGATAATAATTCAAAAATTAAAATATATTTTAAAATAATTAATTTTTTTAAGAATAAATAATGAATAATTATTATTTTTTAGGAACATTATTTAATAATTCATTGTCACCACAAATATAAACTTCAGAAAAATTTTTTTCTTGATTTGTCATTGTATAAAATCCAGTTTTAATATTTAAATCAATCATTTTTGCTTTTTTCTTCTTTTTTTTCATAATTGGATGATTTTCATTAATTGAAATATGATTTTCAGTTTTAGATGAAGAAGTAGTATTAATTTCTTCATTTTCATTTTGTTTTTCATTTAACTTTTCATTTTCTATTTTTTCCTTATTTAATTTATCTTCTTTTTCTTTTTCCTTTTGATTCTTAATTTCTTCTTCTTTTTTCTTTTTTTCTTCTTCTTTTTCTTTTTTTATTTTTTCTTCTTTTTCTTTTTCTAATTTAAGTTGTTCTTCTTCTTTTCTCCTAAATTCTTTAAATTTAAATTCATAATCTGAGCATTTATCACTTATATAATAATTATTAAAGAAAAATGATTTATTATCATATTTTAATAATTTTTGAAAATCATTACCTTTTATATTTTTAAAAATATCTAATGGTCTAATTAAACTATTTCCATCTATTTTTTTTTCCATATATAAAATAACTATTTCATTAGATGAAAAAGGACCATATGAACTATTAAATATATCTGTATATATATACCAAAATTTTTCATCTTTTGAAAAGTTTAATTTTTCATTAATTTCAAATATCATATCAATTTCACATTCAATAAATTCTTTTTCAGGTTTTTTAACTTTCTTTTTATTCTTTTTTTCTTTTTCAACATCTATTTTTTCATTATTATTATCTAAGAAACTTTCATTTTTTTCTTTTCTTTCATCTTTATTTTGATTTTCGTTTATATTATTATTTATCTTTTTAATTGATTCATAAAAGATTTCTTCTTGTTTACATACTTCAATTACTTTTGATGATCTTTTAAAATTTTTATTAGGATTTTTTTGAGTTTGATTTTGGAATTTATTATTAGAATAATGATAATTTTGATAATTTTTTTGTTGATTATAATATATATAATAACTATCTTTCAATAATTTATCAGAATTATTATCAAAATTTATGGATTCTTCTTCAAATAATAATTCTTTTTCATGTTTTGAAATATCAAATTTTATCATTTTAGTAAATTCATCAAATTTATATTTTTTATTATATTTAAATAACTCATTTTTCTCCATTTCCTTTTTTTAGGTTTATAATAATAATAATTTATATTTCAATTTATTTTAAATATTAACTGATAATTAAAAAAATAATTTATATTATTTTAAAAATTAACATTAACAAAATTAATAATGGGTTATTTTCGTTCTGAAGAAATATTACATAAAAAAATAAGATTACCAAGAGAAGTTGATAGTGCAGTAAAAATTTTAAATGCCTTTGGTTTATTATCAGATGATTGTTTACAATTTATAGATTTAAATAAAAATGATATTGAAGGAAAAAAAAATTTTAGTCCAATGATTAATAGATGTGAAAATTTAGAACAAATAATAAATAAAATTGAAATATATTGTAATCAATTTAGAATTAAAATTAATAATTATAATAATATTAATGATTTTGAAAATGATTTAAAAACTGATCAAGATTTAAGACAAGTGAGAAATTCAGATTATTTTGATATTTTAGAAAATGAAATTTTTGAAAAAAATAAAAAAATTAAAGAAATTATTGATTCATATAATAAATTAAAAGAAGATTTAAATATTGATATTGAAAAAAGAGAAGTTTATGAGAAATATTTATCTTTAATAAAAGAGGAAAAATTATTTAATGAAGATGATATTAATATGGATTTAGAAGAAGAACAAAGTTTAAATAATGATAGTTATATTTCAAATAAATATTTTAAATCAAAATTACTTTTTATTATGGGAGTAGTTAATGCAGAAAATGAATTAAAAATGAAAAGAATGATATTTAGAGTAAGTAGAGGAACGGCTATTGCAAATTTTTCAGATATAAATCAAAGTGCTGAAAGTTTATTAAATGTAAATAATAATAATGGAAAAAAAACTTTTAAAATATCTAAAAAAATTTTTATTATTTTTTATCCTTCTGATGGAAGAGAAGTTTTAAGAAGTAAATTAATTAAAATTTGTGATTTATTTAATTGTTCAATTTATCAACCTGATGGAACATCGAATGAAATTAAAAATAAAATAAATGAAATAAAACAAGAAATAAAAGAAAAAAAAAATATTATTAAATATACAAAAAATCAAATAATAGAACAATTATTTGAATTATCAGGTAATGATAAAAAAAAAGGAAAAATTTCATTATATAAAATATATTTTGAAAAAATGAAAAATATATATGTAAATTTAAATAAATGTATTCTAAGAGAAAATTTTATTGATGGAGAAGTTTGGATAATATCAAAAAATTATGATTTATTAAAACAAAAATTAAATCAAGTAAATGAAAGTTTATCTTCAATAGGAATATTTATTGATTTACATGAAGCAAATTTAGATAAACCAACTTATTTAATTAAAAATGAATTTGTAAATTCATTTCAAGATATTGTTAATTCATATGGAATTCCAAGATATCAAGAAATTAATCCTGGATATTTTAATATTATTCTTTTCCCTTTTTTATTTGGAATTATGTTTGGTGATATTGGTCATGGATTAATTTTATTATTAATTGGTATTTATATATTTTATTTTTGTGATAAAATTAAAAAGTCAAAAGATTCTATTTTTAAAAATGGCATTCAATATAAATATTTAATTATTTTTATGGGTTTTGCTTCTTTTTATTGTGGTTTTATGTATAATGATTTTATTGGGAATCCTTTTCCAATTTTTCATTCTTGTTATGAAAATATTAATAATAAAACTAATATTAATGTTTATAGGAATAAAGATTGTGTTTATCCAATTGGAATTGATTCTAAATGGTATTCTTCAGTAAATGAATTATCATTTATAAATTCATTAAAAATGAAATTAAGTGTAATATATGGTGTATCAATAATGATATTTGGAATAATATTAAAAGGATTAAATGATTTATATTTTAATGATTATATATCATTTCTTTTAGAATTTATTCCTCAAATTATTTTTATGTCACTTCTTTTTGGTTATATGAATATATTAATTTATATTAAATGGAATAAAAATTGGGAAGATACATCAAAGGCACCAAGTATAATATCACAAATGATAAATATAATTTTAAAAAAAGGTTCAATTGAAAATCAACCAATTTGGGGTAAATTAAATAATAATAAATATGAACAAGAAAATTTTCATTTATTAATATTAATAATATGTTTAATTTGTGCTTTTCTTATGTTTGCACCAAAACCAATTTTACTTTATTTTCTAAATAAAAAACAAGAAAGAGAAAATATGATTTTAATAAGAAAACTTCCTAAAGATTCAGAAAATGAATTTTATATTGATTTTCATTATAGTTATTTACATAAATCTACATTATCAAAAAAATATCCTTCAATAACTGATTTAATAGTAAATCAATTAATATATTCAATTGAATTTATTTTAGGAACTATAAGTAATACTGCTTCTTATTTAAGACTTTGGGCTCTTTCTTTAGCTCATTCTCAATTATCAAAAGTTTTTTTTGAAAAAACTGTTTTATTTAGTTTTCAAGATGGTGATTTTAAATATGGATTTAGTTTTATTTTTGTTGTTATTTCTTTTTTTCTTTTTGCAAATATTACTATTTTTGTTTTAATGTTTATGGATTTAATGGAATGTTTTTTACATACTTTAAGATTACATTGGGTTGAATTTCAAAATAAATTTTTTTATGCGGATGGTTATGAGTTTATTCCTTTTGGATTCAAATACCTAATTAATGAAGAAGAGAAATAAAATATAATATATTATATTTTATCTTATTTATTATTTAATTTTTTTTAAAGTTTTATTTAAAATGAAAAATTTTATTTTTTTTTTAATTCTTACTTTTTCTAATCAAATTGAAATTAAAATAACACTTCCTTATAATGATACGTTTCAAAATTATACAGTATATAATGATACTAAATTAAATGAAAAATTTAATGTAGAAACAATTTTAAATTCTTCATGTGAATGTCAATATAATACTTATTTTTTTTATGAAAAATCATCATTTTTAACAACAAATTTTTCAATAATTACAAATGATACAAAAAATCAACTTCATAATGTTGAATTAATAACAAATAACAAGGAAATAAAAAGTTATTATCTTTTAACACCTAAACATAATAATGAAGAATATGAATTAAAAATAAAAACAAAATGCAATAATGAAAATAAAATAGATTCGAATTATCAATTAGGACAATATTATCCAATTAGAACTACTCATAAAGAATATAATAATAATAAAAATTATGCAATATTAAAATTTAGTTTTATATATAAAGAAAATAAATATGAATTTTCTTATCTTAAATTTTGTAGTTCAGAAGGAATATATTTATCAATAATTTCATCAATGATTCTTTTTATTATTGCTTTAATATATTTAATAGTTTCAACAAATTATCAATTAGAACAAAAAATAATTCAAGAAATGAATGAAGAAATGAATATTAAATGGTGGCATGGAATACTTTTTGTTATTCTAGGTTCATGTGTATTATTAATTTTTTATTTTTTTATCAAATATATTATTACTATACTTAATATTTTAGTAGCTATTGAAAGTTTTATTTGTTTACAATTTGCATTTAATTTTTTAATTGAAAAAAAAATAAAAGAAAATAAACCAAATTTATTGAAAAAAAACTATATTTTAAATATGAAATTATCAAATATTTTAAGTTTTTTTTTTAGTATTGTACTAGTTTTATTATATTTATATAAAAAACATTGGATTCTTAATAATATAATGGCATTTGGTTTAGTTTTTACAATATTATCAATAATTTTATTTAAAAGTTTTAAAGTATGTTTCTTTTTTTTACTTTTTATTTTTTTATATGATACATTTTGGGTTTTTTATTCAGAAAAAATATTTAAAGGAAATGTAATGGAAGAAGTAGCAACAAAATTAAATTTACCAATTAAAATAGAAATGCCAATTTTATTTTCAACAAATCCAATTAAAGATTGTATGTTATTAGGTTTAGGTGATATTGCCCTTCCTGGAATGGTAGTTAAATATTGTAAAACATTTGACGAATTATGTAAAAAATTAAATAAAAAAAATGGTTATTATAATTTAAGTATTTATTTATATATAATATCAGTGTCAACTGCAGTGATTTGTGTTTATGTATTTGAACACGGACAACCTGTTTTATTTTATATTAGTCCTGCTTTTATTTTTGGTTTAATGGGTAAATCTTTTTATTTAAATCAATTAAGTGATTTTTGGAATGGAATTGAATTACCTAATAATAATATTCATGAAAATAATAATAATAATGAGAGTAATAATAATATTCGTAATCAAGAATTAAATAAAATTAATGAAGGAGAAAGACTTGAAATGGTTAATTAGATATTATTTTATAGAAATAATATTTTATATTTTTTTATACTTTATTTTATATAAATTATAATTTAATTATTTTTTTTATCAAAATTTTTGTTATTATGTCTTCTTCTTCAGATTCAAATGAAAAGAAACCAAAAAGAAAAGTATTTGATGATAGTGATGATGAAGAAAATAATAATTTAACAGAAAATTTTGATAAGGCTTTAAAAAAAAAGCAATTTTTAGGTGAAAAAGGAAAATATTTATTTAATCTTCAAAATACATATTTATCTGATTCTCGTTTTAAATTAGACAATAAATTCAAAGGTGATATTGATATTAAAAAATTACCATCAAATCTAAAAAATAATACAAAAAAAAATAATGATTATGAATATAAAGATAATAATATTATTGCAGATGATGAAGATATTCAACAAGAAAAAAATAAAAATTTATCAATTTTATCAAATATTTTACCAAATTCTGCTTTTTTAGAACATAGAAATAAAGAAAATAATATTAAAAAGATTATTCAAAAAAGATTTGATCCATTGTTAAATTTAGGTGAATATTCTGTAGAACCTTTAAAAGTTGAAGTTAAACAAAAGAAAAAAGATGAGAATAAAGTTATATTAGAAAAAGGTGTTCAAATATTTAATGAACCTTTAAAAAATCCTATTTATAAAAATAAACATGAAAAATTATTAAAAAAGAGAGAAAGAGAAAAATTAATAGAAAATGAGGTTAATAGAATTAATAATGATATGAATCAAGAAGTTATTGTTAATTATGATATGTGGAAAAAATCAATTAAATCAAAAGAAAAGGTAGATTTTAAATTATTTGATGATGATAATGCTCAGGATAAAAATGAAAAAGAAAAAACAAATATTAAATTAGAAAATAAAGAAATAAATAGTAAAAAAGACAATAAAGAAAAAGATGTTATTAATGAAGAAAAAGAAAGACTAAAAAATAAAAGAAAGAGAGAAAAAGAAAAACAAAAACAGAAATTAAAAAAAGAAACGGAAAAAAAGAAAAAAGAAGAAAAAAGGAAAAATGAAGAAAAAATGGATAAATTATATAAATCACATTTAATTAATGATTTTGGTGAAGACAAAGCAAATAATTATTTAAAATATATGGAAATGATAAAAGAAAAAAAGCAAAAACATAAAAAAGAAAAATAATAAATAAATTAAATTGATTATTAATAAATATATAATTTAATTATATTGAATTAAAAAATAAATGAATAAAGGTTATACATCTATTAATAGTAGTCGATCTCATATATATGATATAAGTCAGAATAATATAAAACCAATTTTATATTTGGATGAATTAGATATAGAAAGAAAACAAAATCTTGAAAAATTAATTAAAAAAAATCCAAAATATAAAAATATTTATTATATGATAGATAGAGAAAATTATTTCTCCAAAATAAATAATAGTATTGGGAAAAGAGTATTTTCAGAAAGAGGAACACATTCAATTCATGATGACTTTGATATATATAAACAAAAAAAAAAGAAAAGAGAAAGAGAAATAAAAATAAATGAATTATATAGTGAAATAGAAAATCTTCAAAGAAATTCAAGTTTTGATTTTAATTATGAAAAATATAATATTAATAATAATATTAATAATCAAAAATTAATTGATTCAATAAATATAAAACCTCAATATGGACTTCCATATAAAATGTATACTAGTTATATTGATACAGAGAGTATAAAAATTTTAAAAGATAATAATATTAAACGATTTAAAAATAATTTTAGAAATAATAATTTGAAAAAAAATTATTTTCATTCACCTCCAAATAAAAAATTAACTGATAGAGATATTAAAAAATGGATTATTCAAGAAAAATTTGGATTAACAGAACCATTTTATATTGATAAAAATGGTAATGTTAATGATATCAATTCTTTTAAAGAGAATAATGATAGTAATAAAAAAAATTTTTCATTAAAGAATAAACATAATGTTCAATCTCCAATATATTATTCAAATGATTTCTTTAATAGACAATTAGAGAATTTTCAATATAATTTAAATAAAGTTGGCAGAAGAACTATAAAAAAAGATTTAAAAAGTTATAAGAGAAGATTATTTACTCCTTAATTTAAAATGGTTTTCTTATTTTGTAATTATTTAATTTTAATTATTATTTTTTTTTTTTGTAAAATTTCAAAACAATTAATTAATTTAAATATTTTAAATTAATAATTAAGTAAATTAATTAAAAATGAAATCAAAAATATTAAATAAGAAGAGTATTAGGAAAATATCAACAAATTCTATCATAAATAAACAGCAAATGATATATAAAACAGATCTAAATTATTTGTTTTATCATTTTTTAATAAACAATAAGAAAATCGATTTATTTGAAAATAGTAAAGATAAAAAATTAATGAATACAATACAGCGGTCATTTGATTCTTATAATTTATATCTATTATTTATAAAGATGAATAAAGAATATATTTGGAATAATTTTCAATTTTCTTTTATAATTTTTAAAGTTCTTTATCACAAAGCAAAAAAACTAAGAAAAAAAATAATTAAATATGCAAATAATAAAAAAATTGAAATTAATGAACTTTTTGAAAGTTATAATCCAGAAAGAAATATATTTAAATTAAATGAATATAATTGGAATATCCCAATAGAAAATAGTTATCTCAAATTACAAAAAAAAAAAATTAGAGAAGCTAGAATTAGAATTGATAATGAATCTAAATTCTTTGAATATTTTAAAACAAATTTTTTAATTTTAACAAGAGAAAAAGTAAAAAATAAAAAATTAATATTTTCTGGTAATTTATGCAATGTTTATTTAGAAGATATTAATATGAGAAATAAAAATAAAAATTTAAATAATTCTCTCTTATATAATAATGAAAAAATAATAAGTGTGAATGGAATTTCTACTTTTAGAAAAAAAAGTAATAATAAAAATAGTAATAGTTCATTTAAATCTTCATTTATAGACAAAAATATATCAAATAGAAATATTAATAGTACACATAGTTCATTAAAAAATTTATTTATGACTAAAACTACAATAAGAAAAGAAAAAATAAATAATCCTACTTCATTAAAACAAATTTTTATAAATAAAACTATAAAAAATAGAAATAAAAATATTGGGACTCATGATTCATTTAAAAATATATTTATGAATAGTACTATTTCAAATAAAAATAATGATAATAATAATAATAATAATAATTATAATTCATTAAAAAATTTATTTATGAATAAAACTATATCAAATAGAAATAAAAGTACAAGTTCTTATACTTCATTAAAAAATGTATTATTGAATCAATCAAACACAAATAGAAATAAAAATAATTATATTTCGTTAAAAAAAAAAATGTTAAAACTAGGAAATACGAATTTTAATGATGAAATTAACAAAAAAAATATTAAAGATACCGATAAAAAATCTAACTTAATTCCTTGTAATTCTTTTAATAAACCAATTAAAATGAAAAAAAGAATAAATTTAAAACATAATATGACTAATATTTCAAGTGAAAAAAAATTTGTAAATTTTTATCTTAATAAATCAGATTTTTTTTATAATTAGGAAAATAAATATGATTTTTTAAATTATTATTAAATCAATATTTAAATTCAAATATTAGATAATATATTATTTATATTATATTTGTAAATTTCAAAAAATATAATAAAATTTAAAAAAATTTATCTTAATGATTATAATTTATAATTAATCATCTTCATTTAAACTTTTTAAAGCACATTTTTCTTCATCATCAAAATCTTTATTACCGAAATCAATATCATCAAATTCTTTTTCCTTTTTACATAAACATGCATATATTAAACTTAATCCAGTAATTAAAATAACCATCCAATTAGCAATATAGAAAATAAAAGTGAAAAAAGGTAAAGAAACACTAATTTTGTTTGAAAATTTTGAAATATTAGTCATAATACATGTATTATTATTATTTTTACTATTTAATTGACAAAGTGAATTATCTTTTTGAAGTTGATTTCCAAAAGTTGAATATCTTGGAGATAAATTAATTATTTCTAATATTAATGAAAATATCATTAAAGTCATTGAAAAAGCAATCAAAATTAATCCTTGTGGTGAAGTTTCACTTTTTTTCATTGAAAATAAGGTAAAACAAAAAATCCTAATTCCTAGTTTACAAAAAGCAAAAATTGTACATATAAAAATATATAAATTTATTATTGCAAAGACTATTTGATCAAGATGGAAAAAATTAGAAGAAAATATTAAAATTAAATCAATAATATTTTCATAATTTTCTTCAGTGAGCATATATCCACATTTTATTTTACATGAACTATTAAAAAATCTATCTAAAGATGAAATTAATAAAGAAGAAAAAATACTTAATGAAAGAAATAAACAAATAATTCCTAATAAAATTCTAAAAGGTGATAAATAAGATAATAATTTATCAAGTATTCCTTTTTGTTGTATTAAATCAGAAATTAATTCTAATTTAATTGTTAAATGTGATTCATCTCCCTTTAAATTCTTTAATAATTTTTCTTCTTTTTTATTTAAACCATGAGAAATTTTTTTTTCTTCTAAATTTCTAATTTTATCTCTTTTTTTTGCTCTATCTAATTCAAAATCATCTTGATCACTTGATAAACTTTTTTTTCCTTTAATTAAATAAAAAGGTAATACGCCTAAACCATATGAAGTATAACATATTAAAATTATCATACCAAAAATACTAAAAATACTTATACAAAAAGATATTGATTTTTCACCAAAATGTTCAGTATCAAATAAATCTTTCACCCATTTTAATGTTTCATTATTTAATAATTCTTTTGTTCCATGATTATTTTTAAAAAATAATCCACTTAATAATACAATACCTATAAATAAAAGGAATATTATTGTAAATTTAATTGAAGAACATATTCTCTCTAATAAATTATATCCAGTTGTATCATATTCATCTATTTTTTCATCTAAAAAAAAGAATGTGAAAGGAATTAAAATAAATGCAAATATTATACAGATAAAATATAAAAATAACATTAAGTTTTTAAAAATTTCATTATCAATATTTACTTGTGATATATTTGATAAATCTTTTGGATTTGATATAAAAACATCTAAAGGTATTAATAATACAGAAATTAAAGATAGTAAAATTGACAAAATAAAAATTAAATTAGATAAAGGTGAATCATCATCTGAATCAACATAATATTTATAAAAAAAATGTGTAAATATGAGAATTATCTATTTTTTTGATTATATAATAATTTTACTGAAATAAAAATTACTAAAATGATTATCAGGAAATATAATCCTGTCATTTATTAAAAAATTATTATTTTAATAAATTTTTAAAAATTTCCTTTAATTTATTATTTTATTAGTAAATAAATAAGAAAAAGAATTATTATTTTATATCTTTATAAATATATTAATTAAAAAAAAATAAAAATAAATAAAACAAATCAGACTATGATTGATAATTTTAAAACAAAAAAAATGTCAAATCTTGATAATATAAACATTGAAATGGATTATTTCAAAGAATTAAATTTAGAATTAGAAAATCTTCATAAAAAAATTGTAACAAAATTAAACCTAATAGAAATTCCTTTAATTAATGATATGTTTAATAAAATTAAAACATTATTAAATAAAATAAATGAAAATCTTGAAAATGATTGTTTAAAAAAATATGAACCACAATTACTTAATAATGAAAAAGAGATAAGAGAGAGAATAAAAAATATTTTTATTGATAAAAATTATATTATTATTTTAGAAAACAAAATAAAATCTTTAGAAAAAAAAGAGGAAGAATATGAGCAATTAAAAAAAATAACGAATTTCTCAATTGAAAATGGTAAATTTGTTCTAAAGGATATTAAAGAAAATGAAATTTCTATTCTAAAATCAGAAAATTCAAATTTAAAGAAAATAATAATAAAATATGAAAAACAATTAGAAAAAAAGATTAAAAGAGAAATAGAATTAGAAACTATAAAAAGTAAATTAGAGAAAAAATTAAAATCAATTACATATAGTAAATTAACAAATCATGTTCATTCAAATTCAAATTTACATTTAAATGATATTTTAAATGATCTAAGTCATTCAAATTTAATCCCTGTAAAAACAGGTTTAAACAAAATTAAATTTAATAAAAAATTAGAATATTTATCAACAAGTTTAAATGATTCTAAATCAAATGTTTATAAAACAAATTTTTCAGAAAAAAAAAATCCAAATAAATTAACTCTTACTATATCTTATTCAAACAGAAATGATATTTCTTTAAATAATCCACATAAAAGAATTAAATCTGATTATTCTTCTATAGAAACTGATTTTAGTGAAAACTTTTTTAAAAAAAGGATTACTCCTATTAAGAAAAATATTTCACATTTTATTAATAAAGAAAATAAAGGTATATTAAATTCTGAAATAAATTCTTCACATTCACTTAAAATTCCATATAAAAAAACCAAAAATAACGTTACAAAAAGAAATGAAAAAAATAATCATAAAAATAATATAAGTAATAATATTAATGATTCACTAGTAAATAATTTTTTAACTTATAAAAAAGCAAATTTAAGTATTTCTAATAATCATAAATAAAAAAGTTT
>JAEEGK010018198.1_pt1 | contig 15226 bp, 8 predicted proteins | sample 8958771 | NCBI WGS metagenome assembly JAEEGK01 (sample SAMN16246547, study PRJNA631951) | gut metagenome | biome: gut microbiome; feature: rumen; material: SC-attached | host: Bos | place: Iran: Karaj | collected 2018-10 | reverse complement strand
ATTGTTTCGCATCCCTGGTCCTTGCGTAGATCTTGCGCAGTTCATCGTGGACATTGGCGTACGTCGCTACCGTGGAACGGACGTTGATACCGATGGGTGTAGCATCTATGAGCTTGACATGCTTGATCCCGTCGGCCGAGATGCTCTTCACATGGTCGGGCATCCTATTGCCGTTGCAAAGGGAATCGAGTGCGGGGACCAGGCTCTCCAATACCAGGGTGGTCTTTCCCGAGCCCGATACCCCGGTGATAACCGTCAGTCCCGATTTCGGGATCCTTACCGATAGCGGCTTGACGGTGTGGATCCCGTCGGTCTCCATGCGTATGTCCCCGTCTGAGAACACATCTTCCTTGTGCTTTCTGACAGGTTTCACCTTTCCCGAAAGGTAACCTCCGATGACCGATCTGCTGTTGCTCTCGATCTCCTCCACGGTACCTTCGGCGATGACGGTGCCTCCGTTGGATCCTGATTCCGGCCCCATCTCAATGAGCCAGTCGGATTCTTTCAGTATCTGTGTGTCGTGATCCACCAGAAGTACGGTGTTGCCGTCCTTAACAAGATCGTGCATGACGTTGTTCAGGCCGATGATGTTGGCAGGATGCAATCCTATGGACGGTTCGTCAAGGACATACAGTACGCCGGTGGTCCTGTTGCGTACGGAACGGGCCAACTGCATCCTCTGTCTTTCGCCCGTGGATAAGGTGGATGACGCCCTGTCCAACGTAAGGTATCCGAGGCCCAGGTCCATCAGCCTCGCTGCCACTTCGAGGTACGATTCGCAGATGTTCCTGGCCATCGGACGCATGTCCTCAGGCAGGGAATCGGGAACGCTCTTGACCCATTCTATGGAATCCTTGAGGGTCATCTGACAGGCCTTGTCAAGTGATATCCCTTTGATCAGAGGTGCCCTTGCGGCATCGGAGAGTCTCGTTCCGTTGCATTCCGGACAGACATCCTCCTTCAGGAACTTCTCCACTCTCTTCATCCCTTTCTCGTCCTTCACCTTGCTCAGCGCATTGAGCACCGTCGCCGTGGCGCTGTAGTATGTGAAATCCATCTCGCCCGCCGTGGCGGTGGTTGCCTTCTTGGGGCGGTAGAAGATGTGCTTCTTGACCATCGGCCCATCGTAGACGATCTCCTTCTCCTCATCTGTGAGGTCCTTGAACGGGACATCGGTGCGGACACCCATCTCCCTGCAGACATCCGTCATCAATGACCACATCAGCGAATTCCACGGTGCAACGGCACCCTCATCGATCGTGAGACCCTCATCGGGGACCAGCGTGCTCCTGTCGACGGTCCTTACGGTACCGGTTCCCCCGCAGCATTTGCAGGCGCCCTGCGAATTGAATGCTAGTTCCTCCGCTCCGGGTCCGTAGAAATGCTCCCCGCATTCCGGGCAGACGATCTCCTTCATCAATGCCACTCCGTAATTAGGTCCGACGTAATGTCCGTTCGGGCAGCGGTGATTCGATAATCTTGAGAACATGAGGCGAAGGCTGTTGAGCAGTTCGGTACCCGTTCCGAAGGTGGAACGAATGCCCGGTACGCCCGGTCTCTGGTGCAGTGCAAGGGATGCTGGCACATAGCGTACCTCATCGACATCTGCCCTGGAGGCCTGTGTCATCCTCCTCCTCGTGTATGTGGATAACGATTCGAGATATCTCCTGGATCCTTCCGCATACAGGACACCGAGGGCGAGGGATGATTTGCCGGAACCCGAGACGCCCGCTATCCCAACTATCCCATGAAGAGGGATGTCCACGTCGATGTTCTTCAGATTGTGGACCCTTGCGCCTCTGACCTCGATGTTCCTGGGCTTTTCCATGTTCTCTCGGACCTTCGATATGGAGCAGATGTAATTAAACCAGCCGTCCGTCGGTCATCTGGGGACGGCATCGCATAGGCGGGGAGGCAAGAATAGCGATCTTCACTCGCAGCTCTCGAACTGACTGTCGTACAGCTGACGGTAGAATCCGCCTTTTGCCAGGAGTTCATCGTGCTTTCCCTTCTCTATGATGCTCCCGTCCTTCAGCACGAGGATCATATCGGCATCCTCAATGGTCGAGAGCCTGTGGGCGATGACGAAGGACGTGTGGGTCTCCATGATCTCGTTCATGGCATTCTGTATCTTCCTCTCGGTGAAGGGATCCACGGCACTGGTGGCCTCATCCAATATGAGTATGGGGGAATCCCTTATTATCGCCCTGGCGATGTTTATCTGCTGTCTCTGTCCCACGGATATGGACATGGCATCGTCTATGACGGTATCCAATCCGTTCGGCAGGGATTCTATGTACCTCTCCATCCCTACGGATTCGCAGGCCGAAAGCAGGGTCTCATCATCCACATCCTCGCCGAAGGTCAGATTCTGACGGATGCTGCCCTCGAACATCCAGGAATCCTGGAGTATCATGCAGAAAATCCTGTGCACATCCTCCCTCTTCAGTTCCTTTATGTCGATGCCGTCGATCAGTATCCTACCGGAATCGAGTTCGTAGAACCTCATGAGCAGATTGGCGATGGTGGTCTTGCCGGAACCGGTGGGGCCGACTATGGCGATCTTCTGTCCAGGTCTGATGTCCATGTTCAGATCGTGGATGACCTCTCTCCCCTGAGTATATGAGAAGCACACGTCCTCGAACACCACGCTCCCCGAGGCCCTCGCCGGCGGTTCCTTGCAGCCATCCTCCGGAGGCATCTCCGGCAGATCGAGGAACTCGAAGACCCTCTCTGAAGATGCCGAGACGGTCTGCATGGCAGCAAGTGAATTGGACAGACGTCCCATCGGTTCGGTGAAGTTCTTGACATAGATGAAGAACGCGACCACGACTCCGAATCCGATGTATCCCTCGATTATCATCATCGAACCCGCTATGCATACGAAGACGTAGCTGAGGTTGCTGATGAAGCCGATGATGTTGGGCATCGACGACGATATCGTCCTGGTTATGCAGGTGATGCTGAACAACTTGTCGTTTATCTCCCTGAACATGCTCCTGACCCTGCGTCTACCGTTGTACAGGTTGACGGTATCCAGGCCGTAATAGGTCTCTTCGACGAGTCCGTTGATCCTTCCCGTTTCCACGGACAGGTCCTTGAACAGGGGCTGGGAACGATTGATCACTAGGAATACGAGTACGAGGCCCAACATCGCAGGTGCTATGGATACAAGTGCCAGACGCCACTCGAGCATGCACATCATGATGAACGATCCGATCACCATGGTCAGTGAGATGACGGTATGCGATATGCATTCGGCCGACTGATTGCGGATGTTGTCCGTGTCGTTGGTGAACCTGCTCATGATGTCGCCGATGTTCATGCGGTCGATGATCCTCAGCGGCAGTCTGGTGATCTTCCTGTTGAGGTCGATGCGCATGACGTTTCCGTTGAATTCGGAAGCGGAAGGGGTTATGTACCCGGCCACGGCACGGAAGAGCGCGGCCAAGATGTAGAGGCCTATCAGGATCCAAACGAGCACCAGGATCCTGTCGATGTCCATGTCAACGGATGTCCCTATGGATACGGATATGAGGTCCACGACCTCATTGAGATAGAGCGGAGCTATCAGCGTGATGATCGACGAGATCAGGGAGAACAGGATGCCCGCGTATATGTGGAAGCGGTACTTCCCGATGTACCTGTACAGCCTGAACATGGTCTTCCACAGGTTCTGCGGCTTCTGGGCATTGGCCCACGGGGGGATGGGCGGCGGACTCACGTGTCATCCTCCTGTATCTGGAGATTCATTATGTCACGGTATGTCTGGCACCTTTCGATAAGTTCATCGTGTCCGCCCTGGTCTATGATTCTCCCGTCCTCCATCACGAGGATCAGATCGGCCTCCTTGGTGACACCCGCCCTTTGGGTGATGATTATCTTCGTTATGCCGTTCAATTCCTTCTTTATCGACTCCCTCAGCAGGAGTTCGGTGTTGAAATCCAATGCCGAGAAGGAATCGTCGAGTATCAGTATCTCAGGGTCATGACAGATCCCTCTGGCGATGGATATCCTCTGTTTCTGTCCTCCGGATATGTTCCTCCCCTGCTGCATGAGCACGTCATCGAGTCCTTCCGGCAGCGATCTCACGAACTCCTCTGCCTGTGCGATCCTCAATGCTCTCCAGACATCAGTGTCATCATGACCGCTTCCCTTCTCGCCGTAATTGACGTTGTCACGGACGGAACTTCTGAAGATGATGGGTATCTGGGGGACATACGATATCCTTGAATAGAGGGCATCCGAACGGTAATCCCGCACATCGACCCCGTCGACCTCGATGGAACCCTCCTTGATGTCGAACATCCTGAGCATCAGTTTGGCAAGTGTGGATTTACCGCAGCCGGTGGGTCCGACAATGGCCACCGTCTGGTTCATCCCTATATCGAAACTTATGTCGCTGACACAGTCCGCCGAGGAACCGGGATAGCAGAACGATACGTTGCTGAAGCGCACGGTCCCTCTCTGTTCCGTCCCCGAATCGAAGGTGCCCTCTCTGACAGTCCTTTCCATGTCGAGTATCTCTTCGATGCGTTTCGAACACACGGAGGCCCTTGGATAACCGCGTATGATGTCGGTCATCATCATGAAGGCCATCAGCACCTGTATGGCATACGATGAGAACACGATCATGTTCGAGAACAGTACCATCTGGGATCCGGTATCGGTCGTGGAGGAGATCAGCAATGCACCCGTCCAGTATATGGCCACCGTCAGGAAGTTCGATATGGCATTCGTCGCCGAGAACATCGGCACCATCGCCCTCCAGACCGAGAGGTTGTTCCTCAGGAGGTCATCGGAGGCCTTGTTGTACCTCTTGGCCTGGAATCCGTCGGCGTTGTAGGCCCTGATGGTCCTCATCCCGACGATGCTCTCCCTCGCATTGGAATTGACCCCGTCGGTGAGGATCTGGATGCGTTTGAAGTACTTCATCGTGTACCACATGACGGATACGATGATCGTGACCAGGACCAGGACCCCTGCGATTGTCATCGCCGTCCATTCCCAGCAGCCTCCGGATATCTTGACCACGGCCCAGACCGCCATAATCGGGGATTTGACGATGATCTGCATCGCACGTCCGATGAAGTTCTGTATCTGGTTGATGTCGTTGGTGCTTCTGGTGACGAGGGATGCAACGGAGAACCTTTCCATGTCCCCAGGTGTGAGATCGGTCACCTTGTCGAACATCAGCAGACGGAGTTTCTTGCTCAGGGAGGCGGCGATGTATGCCACCAATACACCTGTGGTGATCGATGATACAAGGCTTGCGAATGCGCAGATCAGCATCAGGTACCCGTATTCCTTGACGGTATCGAGCGAAGCACCGTTCTCGATTGCGAGAGTGATGTCGTTCATGTATCCCGGGATCTGCAGGTCGAAGAACACCTGGACAACTATCGTTGCGATGCTGATGAGGAACAGTCCCCACTCCTTCTTCCCGAGATATTTCAGTATCAATCGATCAGCTCCGAATGCCGATTTCCGATATGTTACGACGAACGACCAATGACCATGTCATTCTAGGTAATAAATGTCTGCAGTACCTGCTATGCAGGTACTGAATCCGAATTTGGAAAATATTGAAAAATCGCACGATTCTTACTGTTTTGACACCATTATTTCGACGTTGGCACATGTGATTTTTTCGATTTGGAATCCGTTTGGGATTGTCATAAATACGAATTCAGTTATGGATAACCATGGAGAAGAATTCGAAGGATGTCGAGGCACTTCTTGGGAACCCCAAGAAATCGATCCTCTACATGTCCGTCCCGCTCTTCTTCTCCTTCCTGATAGGCACCCTCCAGAATTTCATAGACGGGATCTGGTGTTCCGGATTGGGTCCCGATCAGCTCTCCGCGATATCCATCGGAGGTCCGGCATACCAGATCATCATGTCCATAGGGATGGCGATGGGTGTCGGAGCCACCGCATCCATTGCCCGTGCCATCGGAGCGGGCAACAGGTCCAAGGCCAACAGGCTGTTCTCCCAGGCGGTCGTTGTCACGATCATAGCCTCGTTCTTCATGATGATCATCATGTATTTCTGCACGGAACCCATCATCAGGGTCTCCGGCGGCGGCTACAATGTCGACATCACCATGGAATACATGCGGCCGTACATCATCTGTGCCCTTCCCCTCGTATCCTACGGTTTGCTCACCGGACTGCTGCGTTCTGAAGGTGCCGCCAAGAAATCCACGGTCGTCAGCATCTCCGCATCCATCATGAACATGATACTCGATCCCATAATGATCTACGTTCTGGATATGGGGGTCGCCGGAGCGGCATGGGCCACCTGCATATCCTTCATCCTGGCATTGATCTTCGGGATATCGTTCTATGTCAGGGGCGAGACCTATCTAACCCCTGCGTTCAGAGGATTCAGATTCGACCCTGTACTGCTGAAGGAGATCGCAGTCGTCGCTATCCCATATGCCATCGAGATAGTGCTCATGAGTCTGATGGTGGCTCCGGAACAGTATCTGGTGACCACATGCGGAGGTTCCGACGGTCTTGTCATCTATGTCAACGCATTCAAGTACGTCTCACTGGTGATGATACCCTCGACCGCCATCGGTGCAGCTCTGATCCCGGTGGTGTCGGCGCAGATCGGTCAGAAGGATCCGGGCAAGGTGAACTCATCGATCATATATTCGGCCAAGGTGATCTTCCTGATCGAGGCCATCCTCGGCATGGTCCTCTTCATCTTCGCCGAGCAGCTGATCAACCTGTACACGTACTCCGAGGGGATGGCACCGCTCCATGACGAGATGGTGCTGGCTCTGAGGATCTATTCGATAGTTCCGATAACCAACGGAATGATGCGCATCGGAATATCCGTATTGCAGGCGCTGAGGAAGGCCGTCGTATCAACGATCCTGTCCTTCATGAGGGAGACCTTCTTCCTTTCGTTCTATTGGATAGCTTCCAAGATATCGATGGAGGCCATCTATTGGTCGTTGGATCTGACAAATGTCCTTGCCATGACCATCATCCTGACCGTCTCGTTCCATTATCTGAAGAAGACAGTGGTCAAGGACGACAGCGGTCAGGATGGTACAGACATCGATGCCGGCAGCGAGTGACCGTGCCGGTAAAAGAAGGTAAAAGGCGGCCTAAGGCCGCCGATGTTTCATTCGTCGTCATCCACTGTCTCTTTCAGGATGACGTGTGGGCTTCCGTCCACAATCGTGACGTCGCAGTTGATGCCGTAGACATCCTTCACGAGATCGGGCGTTATGACATCGATGGGCTTACCGACCTTGTAGATGATGCCCGGTTCCTTCATCACCACTATCTCATGAGAGTAGCGTGCCGCGATGTTCAGATCGTGGCAGATCATTATCACGAGCTTGTTGTCCATGACAGCGAGCGCACGCAACAGTTCCGCAACGAACACCTGATGTTTGACATCGAGGTTGGATGTCGGCTCATCGAGGATGAGACAGGGTGTCTCCTGGACTATACCTCTGGCAAGAGCGACCCTCTGATGCTGTCCTGCGGACAGTTCGTTGAAGTTCCTCATGGCCAGGTCCTCGAGGGAGAGCATCTCCAATGCCCTGCGGACGACATCCAGGTCCTTGTGGGTGGTCCTCCAGCCCTGGATGTTGTGCCTCCCTATCAGGACAGTGTCGATGACGGTCATCGTGAAGATGTCCTGTGTCCCGGCAGGGACGAATCCGACCTTCATCGAGATCTCCTTCTTGGACATCTCCCTGATATTCACATCATCGATCAGGATGTCACCGGTGTACCCCTTGTTGATGCGGTTCATGCATTTCACAAGGGTCGATTTCCCGACACCGTTAGGTCCGATGATGCACACCAGTCCGGGTTTGTCGAACTTCAGGTTGATGTCGGTGAGGACATGATGGGTCCTGTACCCGAAATCGAGATTTCTGACTTCGTACTTCATGCGATCACCAGACGTTGGAGTTCTTCCTCAGCAGCAGCCACAGGAACACGGGTCCGCCGATGAAGGCAGTGATGACACCGACCTGAAGCACCGCAGGGGCTATGATGACCCTTCCGACGAGATCGGAGACCACCAGGAGTGCGGCTCCGAACATGGCCGATGCAGGGACCAGATATCTGTTGTCCGCTCCCATGAACAGTCTCACCATGTGCGGTGCGACCAATCCGACGAAACCGATGAGTCCGACGAAACTGACGATGCTTGCCGTTATCAGAGCGACGAGGATCATCATGAACGTCCTTAATTTGGATGCATCCACACCGAGGGATGATGCCATGTCGTCACCGGTCGAGAGGACGTTGAGCTTCTTGGACAGCAACATGACTATTATCGTTCCGGGGATCACGAAGCAAAGCGAGACCATGATGTCGTCCCAAGAGGCCTTCGCTACCGAACCGACCTGCCATTCGTAGACCGCCTGCAGATCGTTGGGGTCGGCCATGAGCATCATGACGGTCGTGAAAGCGTTGAATATGTACATCACCGCTATACCGGCCATGATCATCGTTGTCGGTGAAGACTTCTTGATCTTTGCCAGGCCGACTATGAGGGCCGTGGGTATGAGTGAGAATACGAATGCGTTACCGACGATGTAGTACTTCCCGCCGAGGATGGTCACTCCTGCGAGCATGGCCATCGTCGCACCGAATGATGCTCCGGAAGAGACACCGGTGGTGTAAGGGTCGGCGAGGGGGTTCATCAGGGTGCTCTGCATGCATGCACCGCAGATGGCGAGTCCTGCCCCGGCAGCTATGGCCATGATGATACGCGGTGTGCGCAGATCAATTATCGTGTAATCGTAAGCTGTGTTCTGTATGTTGTTGGTAATGTGATTCCAAATGGTCTCATAGGTCTCCATGAACGTGATGTCCATCGGTCCGATGGTACACGCCAGTCCCGCCGTGACGAACATCACGAGGACGCAGCAGAACATGAAGACCCATTTGCGCCACACGTATGTGTCGTATTGCTTGTAGGACTCCTTGTCCGCTTCAGTCGGCTGGCGCTCCCTGGTCCATTTGGTCAATGCCCTGATGGTCTTCTTGCTGATCAGTGGATCATCTGTCTCCGCCAGGAAACGTTCCCTCTCGGGAGATGATGTCGTAATGTACTCAGAATCGGTCATGCTATTGTATCCCCTAAAGGTGCCCGCCCCGAAGGGCGGGCGTTAAGGTTTAGGGCGATGTCTTGCCGAGCTTGAAGACGATGAGTCCTCCAGCATTCTTCAGGTCGACGGATTTGTCCAACAAGGTGAACTTGTCGAAGTACTCCTCGAGGTACTTCCATCCATCCTCTTCTGAGAAGAGTGACGGGTAGATGTAGGATGCCAGAAGATACAGGGCAGCAACACCGGCAAAGGTACCGAACGTCTCGTAACAGACGCCGTAGACATCCTTGTTGGTGTAGGCCGCGAAGTTCTTGAAGTACTCGGCCTTCGTCTTGAAGACATCATACGCGTCGCTATACGAGGTCTGATCCGTCAATGAACCCCACATACTGATGATGAGGACATCAGGGTTGATTGTCAGAAGGTACTCTATGGTGACCTTGTAACAGGGTGAGGTGATTCCGGGATCGGATGCAGGTGCGATTCCAGGTGTCATCGGGAGGTTGTCGAAGACGTTGGTGTAGTCTCCCATGGTCCTTCCGTTCGCGAGAGCATCATCGACCGATGTCTCAACAGCCTGGCTGGTGTTGTAGGGGACGATACAGCTCTTGGGTGTGACTCCTGCCTTAGCGAAGGTCGTCGCGATCTTGTAGTCGAGATCGGTCCACCAGTTGTAGAACTCCATTGCCTGATCCATCCTGTCGAAGATGAATCCTCCAGTGATGAGTCTGCCGATGGGCTGGACTCCCGAGAGGTTGTAGCACTGGTCGAATCTGAGGTTCAGGTAATCGATCTTGTAGCCGGACTCATGCATCTTTTCGTTGATGTCGTAGTCGCTTCCGGTTCCCATGTTGATGGTGACTCCTGCCTTCTGGTATGCGGCGAGAGCGGCCTCGACGGTCTTCTCGGTTCCCATGTTGTAGAGGTCGTGGACACCGGGGTACATGGTATCGGTGACCTTCTCTCCGACCCACCTGTCGATACCGGCGGTGATCCTGTCGTAGATTCCGAGGATCTGAGCGCACATGTATCCGTAGTCGTAATCGATACCGATGTTACCCTTGACGGGGTAGTGAACGTAATCGGGGTATCCGTTGGAGTTGACGTAGTAAAGGAGTGTGTCCTCCTTGTTGATGATCTTCTGAAGGGCCGTGACATCAGCATCGTTGACGGCGTTGTCACAGTTGACGTCCGCGAAAGGATTCGCGGATTTGTCCCATCCGTTCTGGATGATCTTCTTCAGGGCGATGACATCATTGTTGTCGATGTTCGTGTCGTTGTTGACGTTACCGTAAATGACGAGCAGACTTCCAACTTCAGACGGGTACTTGTCGTAGCAGCCCGCCTTTCCGTTGATCTTTGTATTCTGTTCGGCACTCGCGATATCGTCAAGGTTCCACGAGGTCTTCTTGCCGTCGCTCTGTCCCATCATGACGACGCCGACCACTGAACCGATCAGTATGGCCACCACGAGGACGGCCACAATCGCGATTTTTTTATCCATTTAATCACTTGGATGTATAATCCAACATTGATGAAGAATAGATAGTATATATGGATATTCTCTCGTGATTCCAAAAATCACCTCCGTAATTCGTAAAATATAGTGAGTATTTACTTATAAATTTCATCAAATTCCTTAAAAATTCGAACAATGTAATGAAAATTTGTAAATTTCCAAATTGGATTTATAATCCAATAATTATGTAAAATTACCTAATCGTTTCATTTAGTAAGAAAATAAGTGTGATTCTCAAATATTGATCGTCGTAGATGATCCTCGTCGATGAAGGTCAAAGATGAATGTACTGCTTGAGACTTCGATATGGTCCGCTGTCCGATTAAGTGACTGTTTTTAGGTCCATCATCAGCGGAAATCTATTCCCGTAGGTTGACCGCATTTGAACGACCCTATGCCGTTGATTACCTTGTCCAAGAGGATGTGGCAGCCATTGATCCACATGAGGCTGCGGTCTACGAGTCCGCTCACTCCCGAGAAAGGCATCTCGAATCCTACGGCCGACATCTTGGGGTGATCGAACTTGTAGTACTGTGCTGAGAGGCCGTCGGTGAATAAGACCTTCAGGTCCTCTGACGGTCCCTTATCAAGAGCATCGAGACAGTCTATCTCCCTCAGGAATCCGCGCACCCCTTCGACATCCCTGTCATCATCGGTCCTGCGTATGCACACATATTCGGGGACGAGCGAGAAGACGTTGTACATCCACCTCATCACGGGAAGTATGTCGGACGGCATGCCTTCGAACCCCATCCCTCCGCATCTCAGACCGCCTGAGAACTTGTCGTAGTTGCGCAGTATCCTCATCATCTTCCTTTCATCCTCATCCGCTTCATTCAGGGCATCCGAGGGATCGAGATCCAATGCCTGTGATACCTCTTCGATGAAGCTCCTGATGGAATCATACCCGATGGGTGCACCGAGAGAAGGTTCGAGGAATGGTATCTGAAGATTGTCGGAATACCATTCAGCGGTCATCCTCGAACATTCAGGATGGATCATCACGTTCAGATCCGCGTTCCCGCTGTCCCCGAGCCTGTCCGCGGGATCGAGACCTACGAAACAGGAAACATCAGCACCCATTAGTCCGAGAAATTCGCGCAATGACTGCATGCCGTATGTCCAATCCGCATCGAAGGCTCCGTATCCGAGGATGTTGACCTTCTTCTTCCCACTGCTGCCCCTCTTCGGATCGATGAAGGAGACTATCCTGCGCATGGTATCATCGAAACCGGCGGAGAATGAGAGGGAGGATACATCGGGATCGGCGATGACAACGCGGTCGCCGAAGCCTGATTTCAATGCAGCGGATTCCCTGTCGGCGACCTGTACCGATGCACCCAGTGTATCGATCAGGACCACATTGCCTCCTGTGGCCTCGGCCACCGACCTTATGCCTTCGGAGATCTTGTCAGCGGTGCCGAAGACGATGTCCCTGTTGTTCAGGAATGTACAGGGGACACGTGTCTGTTTGCTCATGAATGGCGATTTGGCACACTTCATCGGGTTGTCATCAACCGTGATGAATTGTTCGTTGACGAGTATCTGTGTACGGGATCTGCATCCTCCGGGTCCGTTGATGAGTGCCCTTAAACCACCAGTCCCTTCAGCCGCCATCACTGCTCCCAGGAATCCGTCGCAATCGAATCTCATCCTATCTCCTCCAACCTTGTAACGGTCTGACCTTGAATGCATTGCTGATCCTGCGTGCGGTGGAGACGGAGTTCATATATCCGATGTGTTCGCCGGCCATCCCCGTCCACGGCATGCCGAGTCTTCCTGTGAGCGGATTGCCGGAGATGATGATATCCGCGCCCAATTCCTCAGCATTTTTCCTCATCTGGCACAGTTCGATGTCTTTGATCCTCGGAAGGTCGGGATAGCGGTCGTTCCTATCCTCCATGGACTGGAAGTTGTCAGGCCATGAGATGTATGCCAGGACATCCATCCCCAGATCCGTCAAGGTGTCCAAGAGGGCATTGAATGTGACCCCGCTCCGTTCGTAAATGACGGCCTTCTTCCCGGACAGCCTGTCCCTGTAAGGCCCGATGGCCCCCTGGTATTCCCTTTCGGCCCTAGCGATGAAACCCTTGCCTGGGATGCCCGTCTCCTTCTCGAGGGTATCGCACCATTCCTTCACGCCGTACATGCCCATCAGAGGCTCCATGCGTAGGATCTTCATCCCGCGGGAGAAATGTCTCTCCACCTCCTTGGATGCGAAGCCTGTGGAGGGGATCATGAGGTATTCGCATGAGGAAAGGTCCTCAATCCCATCGACTGTGATCTTTCCCGGGAACACGTATTTCAGATGCAGACCGAATTCATTCAGGAGTCCCTTGAGGAAAGCGAGGTCGGAAGGATCCTCGGCTATGCGGCTCATCATTCCCAGACATACGGCACCCTTCTCCTTCGGTCTGTCCTGGATCAATGAGGATACGGCCATCATCGCCCCTTCCTTCGCACCGAACTTGCTGTTGAGGGATCTTTTATCGGGCATGACTGGTATCACCCTGAGGCCTGGCAGGTCTATGCGTTCGCATTCCCCTTGGATGTCTGTACCTATGGTCTCTGCTGTACAGGTCAGTACAACGAATACGGTGCGGAAACCGTCATCGTATGCTCTCTTGACGGTGTTGTACAAGGCATCCCTGTCGCCACCGAACACCGCATCGACATCCATCTCTGTAGAGTACAGATTGTCGTTGACGCGGGTCTTCTCCATGATGATGCTGTGGGTGGCATCCCTCTCCCATGCATATGACATCAGCCAGGCACAGTTCTTGGGACCGTGGAGGACGATGGCCGCATCCTTGATCGGATGGAGGAAATGAACAGCACCGTGGGATGTGCAAGCAGGCATCGCCTGATTGGATTTGTAAACGAGACCGCGGACCTCATCCACGGTATCGAAGCTGCAATTCATTCGCTGTTCGGGTGCGGAGGTATCGGTGACCTCGTTCATGGCCGCGATGTCGGTCATTGCATCATCGTTGAGGGGATTGGCGCGAACCGGCCTGTATCCTCCTTCGATGGCCTTCCTGACCACCTCTGCGATGACATCCAATTCCTTCACGGAATCCGAGTCCGGGAACAGTTCCGATACCGTCCTTCCCTTGGCTTCCGCATGGGCGAAAGAAGCGCTCTGCGACAGCGTGCCGATCACCGGGACACCCGTGGCCCTGGAGAATATCTCGATCCTCCTGGCGTTCTCCGGATAGCGTGAATTGAGTACCATGCCGAGTATGCATTCGGTCCCGTTGAGGTTCTTTATGCCGCGGAGGATGTTGTTCGCGGCATACAATGACATGAAATCCTCGGAGACCACGATTATGATCCCGTCGACGTTGCTTCTCCTCATGGGGACGCCGAATCCGCCGCATACGACGTCGCCAAGAACGTCGCAGACCCTCACATCCGTGTCCTCAGGGGTATATTCTTCGACGAAGGAGAACATCGCCGACATCCCCTTTCCCGCGCACCCGATTCCAGGTTCGGCACCTCCGCACTCAAGGCATCTTATGCCGTTGCTCCCTTCGACGATGGGGTCGCTGTCCTTATCGGACATGCAATCAAGGAAAGTCCTTTGACTTTTGCCTTCGGTGAGCAATCTTGTCGAATCATGCTTGGGATCGCATCCGATATGCAGTACCTTGAGACCCTTCATCGACAGGAGATACGATATGTTGGATGAGACGGTGGATTTGCCCACGCCCCCTTTTCCGTAGACGGATAGCTTGTACATCGTCTCACTCCCTTGCATATCATATGTCCCTTACTACCGTCACCGGGCATGATGCCAGTGTCACCACGCGCTCGGTGAGGCCTCCGTGGAGGATCTGTTTCAATGTGCCAGCTTTCTCTACTCCGATGATTATCTGATCGTATTTCCCGGATTCACCGATGATCGCGTCAGATACGTCGCCTTCGGTGATGAGTGTGGTCACATCGATTCCGGCCGTTCTGCACCTCTCGGCGACCTTCTCGGCCAGACCCTCAGCGTCATCTATCTTCTTCCCTTTGACGCACATGACGGTGAGTGATCCATTAATGCGTTTCACGGTATCTATGGCGATATCGATGGCGGCCATGTTCTCATTGGATACCGGCAGCAGAACGTCATCTATCTTCCTGGATCCCGATTTGACCGTGAGGATGGGACAGAAGCTGTTCTCTATGACCTTCCTGGCAGTGGAACCTATGCGCCCTCCGTATCTCCACCCGTTGCCGCCAACGATGGACATGATGGCCATGTTCTGTTCCTTCGTCAGTTCTATCAGTTTCTGCGGGATGTCGCCTTCAACCATGAGGGTCTCGTAATCAGCCCCGGCGTTATCGGCTTTCCCGGCTACGGATTTCAGGATGATCTCGCCGTTGAATCTCTTTCTCGTCATTTCGCTGTTGATGTCAACGGTTCCGAAGTTCCTGATGGGATTGGTATCTATGACGTATACAAAGGTCAGGTGGGCTCCGAACGTTTTCGACGAATGAAGTGCGATATCGACGGCTATCTCACTCATCTTGCTGCCGTCTACCGGGACCATTACTTTGTTGAATTGCACGTTATCATTGTAAAATAGATCAATTGGATATATAATCCAATGCGAACGGAAGTAAA
>JAEEGK010018197.1_pt1 | contig 15226 bp, 11 predicted proteins | sample 8958771 | NCBI WGS metagenome assembly JAEEGK01 (sample SAMN16246547, study PRJNA631951) | gut metagenome | biome: gut microbiome; feature: rumen; material: SC-attached | host: Bos | place: Iran: Karaj | collected 2018-10 | reverse complement strand
AGGTCGTTGTGGAAACGCTGACCGATATTGTTGGCGGACATTGCGATGATGTAGCCGTTGGGATTCCACGACGAATAAACGCCGCCCGAAATCATCGAATCAACCTTCGTATTATATTTCTGCAACTTGCCCTCCCACAGAATCGTGGTGCCGGGATTGTACTTTCGGCTGTGAAACAGCATCTTGTCGGGGCTCTGCGCACAAAATGAATGGCAATTGACGCAAGCACGGTCAAGACCTGAATTTTCCACAATCGGCTTGCAGCCAAAATCCTCGATGCACCTCTGGTACAGACCCATCTTGAGCCAAAATACATAGCCGGTCTCGATATTGCGGTAGGCGATGTGCGAATCGATGCTGTCGGGCGATACGTATTGCTCAAACGGCTTGTACCTGAAGCACTTGCCCGTAGAATCCGAGATGTATGCGGTATAGGTGACAGTGCCTCCGACATTGTCCCTGAGCAACGCCTTCCAATCATCGATGTCCCAGATGAGCTTGCCGTCGCGGCACACTATCTTTTGGCTGCCCTTTGACGACGACACCTCCACCATCTCGAGCCGTCCGCCCACAGCCTTGAAATTGAGCGGCGCGATATTGACGGGAATGGTGACTCCCGCATAATCGGGATAAATCTCCGGCACGGCGTCCTTGTCCTGAAAATCAGTGACTTCCCTGGCGCAGGACGCTATAATCAAAATTGCTGTCAGCAAAAATAAATTCCTTTTCATTCTTTATGACTGTTTTTGAGACTGAAATTCTTTGACATTGGATTCTCAAACGTGTAATAAATCCAATAAGTGTCGGCAAAACTCTGTTTTACAATGTGGTAGGCGTTGGCGCCATCACGGTTGCATATTGTGCCAAACTCCACGAAACGGCGGCTTATCATCGGGTCGATGGTAACCTCGGTGGCGTATTTGCGGGGATTTTGCACCGTCGCCTTGTAGATGGCAACAGCCTCCTGATAATGCTTCGGCAGGTGCTTCTTGTCGTAATTGGAGACTGAAAGCACGTTGAAAAAGTTTTCCAAATCCTTCGCCAACAGCAGGTAGCTCAAGAGATAATCTGCCGCAGCCTGATTGTTCCTATTGGCAATAAACAATTCCTCAAAATTCCTGTACGGCGGCGACATGATGTAGTCATTCTTTACCGCCAATTTGCGGGTCTCCTGCACAAAATTGGTGTAATTGGGCTTGCCATTGCCAGCCATATAATTGCGGCGATCCCTTACAAAATTGTGCATCAGCATATTGCGGTCGAGCTGCTTGAGAAAGACCTCCGCCTCCTCGTACCTATTGCTGATAATCAGACAATCGATGATGCGCCTCAGCACATACGGACTGTGCCTGTAATAGATGATGCTCTCGTAGGCATAATGCAACGATTCGGGAATCTGTCCCAACCTAAAATACATCGTACTCGACGGATAGCAGACGCCGCCCACCATAGGCTCTTCAATCAGAAGTCCCTCGTTGCCAAGCAATTGTGGATACTCAAACAACCTATCAGCCATCTGACCCGTCATCGCAAGCGCAAGGTCATAGCAGAAATTGGTATTGCGGTCGTATCCATGATAATCTGCGGCGTGATTGATGATGTACTGCCAGTCGGAGCGTTCCATCTTCCACAACATATAGTCGGAAAACCTCTCCCTGCGGCTGTCTTCCATCCTATATACGCCAAATAGCACGCCGAGCATCACCGCCACAACAACCGCATAGCCCGCAGCCGCACGGTTCCACTTTCTGCCGTTCAATAGATGCAACATCAATATCGCAACCGGCACCAGCAACCAATACAAGGCTATCACGGGCTGAAATTGTTCCAAAATGGTCCTTGGTCCTACTGGAAAATAAAAAACCTGAGCCGGGGCGAGCGGCATCACAAATCTGTACATCAATGCCGGATAAAAAGCCGCGACGCCCAAGCTCCACACAAAATCCACAAATTTGATTTTATGTATTATCATCAATACCAACTCCGCCGCACAAAATGCGTACAGGTGCATCGGCCCGCAAAAATGATATATCGCCACCGCCGACACAGCCGACAATGCGCCGTACAGCTTGTGACCCGACGGCAACAATTGCAACAAGTTCATCACCGCAAGCATCACCAAGAGCCTTGTAATTGCTGAAAAATCAAAATAGACATTGTTGAGGCAGAGCATCGACACAAAGAGCGGCGCAATCCACAGCAACGACTTCGCGCCGTACTCCGCGCCAAATATCTTTTCCATCAGGATGACCAGCAGCCACGCAGTCAGCAATATCTCCACAATCACGGCAAACGCGCCCCAAAATGTCAGGCGGAAGAATTGCTCCACAAAAAGCGACAGATACTCGCTCAATCCGCCGGGCAGCGGCAGCCATTCCATAAAAAATTCGCAGTCGGTCAGGAACGCGGGATGCTGCATCACATCATACATGCCCATCCCCAGCCCAAATTGCAAAAACAACAACGACACGACGTATGCCGCCACTGTCGCCGCAAGGTATCCATATTTGTCTTTCAACTCTTTGATTTCCATAATAATATCCAATGACAAAAAAGCGGCTATTACATTATTGCCGTCAATCATCGCACAAAGTTAAAAAAAAGTAGGCGGAATATCCATCAACAATGTAGCAAAATATAGTTTTAACTTTTATTAACATCAATTATCGCAACTTTTGCTTTATATTTGCGTTAAATATACACAAATAAACAAACAAAAACACAAATCATTATGAAAAAGAACTACACTTTCGATGAAATCTTTGACATGGGCATCAAGTTTCATCACTATGCAAACACGGCGTATCCGCTGAGGGTCAATTCATTGGCGCAGTACGAACTGCACGACACAGACGCAATCCGCAATTGCGTGGAATCAAACATCAAGGCACAGCGCGAGCTCAATCTCTACGTCCACGTGCCGTACTGCAAGGCGCGTTGCAAGTTTTGCGAGTACGTAGTAATGAACGACCCAAACGAAGTGCCGCAGGACAAGTACGTCGATTATCTCCTCCGCGAGATTGAGATGTACCGCGCAATGGTGGGCAATACACCGATTGTGGGCTACGACCTCGGCGGCGGCACTCCGATGTACCTGACACTCGACAACATCAGGCGCATCACCGACAGCATCAAGAAGTTCAATTTCAAGGCGGGCACCACATTCAGCATCGAGACCACGCCCGTAATCGCCGCCAAGGAAGTGGAAAAACTCGCCGAAGTACGCAAGATGGGTTACGAGAGGATTTCGATGGGATTCCAGACCGTCTCCGCCAACCTCCTCGAATCGCTCGGACGCGAGGGCAGCAAGTCAATCTATGAACAGGCGGTCAAAAACATCCGTCTTGCGGGTTACAACAGGCTCAACATCGACCTGATGTACGGATTCCTCAACCAGAGCGACGACGACTTCGCCAACACCGTCAAGTACACCATCGCAATGAACCCCGAATACGTGACGCTCTACCGCAACCGTTACAAGGGCACCAAATTGGAGAAGGAATCGCAGGGCGTAAGCCTCTTCAAGGCAAACCGTCAATACGAAATCGCCTACTCGCTACTCAAAGCGGCGGGCTATGACGCCAATGTCGGCAAAAACACTTTCAGCCGCGTCCCCGGCGACCTCGGCACGTCCGACTACCTGACCACACGTGTCGTCAACGCCACATCATACATCGGAATGGGATTGGGCGCACAGTCGTTCGTGGGCAATTACTTAGCCTACAACCTCGGCTGCGACAATCACAAGATGGACAAGTATTTTGCAGCCATCGACAACAGCATCCTGCCCATCAACGACATCGCGGACATGCCCGTGGAAGAGGTCAGGGCAAAGGCGTTGTCGGTGATGTTTTACTTCGGATTCATCTCGATGAAGAGCTACAAGGCAAGGTTTGGCGAAGATTTCAGGGAGATTTTCAAGGGCGAAATCAAGTATTTGCAGGACAATATGCTGATGGAGTACATCGACGACGACACCTTCATGCTCACGGAGTACGGCTCTCACCACATCTACGGCATCATTCCGCTGTTTTACAGCCATAGGTCCAAGGAAGAGATGTTTGAAATGGCGCAGCGCATCCTCAACCCCGAGAAGGGCGAGAGCATCTTCTTGGAGAAGTACGACCGCAAGCAATACGACGCGCCGTCAGTAGCCGCCGACATCGTGGTGCTCTCCGCCGACAAGCGCAACATAATGCTCATCACCCGTGGCAACCATCCTTTTGCCAACTGCCTCGCACTGCCGGGCGGATTCTACACCCCCGAAGACGACACCATCGAAAACTGCGCCGTCCGCGAACTCAACGAGGAGACCGGCGTCAAAATCTCCACCGACGACCTGAAACTTGTAAAAGTTTCCAGCGGCAAAGACCGCGACCCTCGCGGATGGATTGTCTCCGTGGCGTACCTCGCCGTATTGAAGACCGACGCCAAACCGCTGGCGGATTCCGACGCAATTATGTGCAAGTGGTATCCCTTGGCGGATTTGGAGAAGTTGCAATTGGCGTTTGACCACCGGGCGATAATCGAGAAGGCGATGACCTACATCCCCGCCAAATAATATTTCGGAAAATAATCCACCGCCTTGTCCGTCGCAAGGCGATATATGACTTTTGCAGCAAGCGATGCCGCCGCCCAACTGCCGACAGATAGTTGTGGCGGTGGCATCGCTCCTTTTACAAAATGACTGTAAAAGAAACAAAAACTTCAAGAATTTTATCCCCAAAAGGGGATATATGTCCGCAGCGTTGGTTTACACCATCAACTACGGCCTGTTATAAATTTTTTTCTTATTTCAAATACCCCAATGGAGATATTTATTGGAATTTTTATCCCCATTGGGGGATATACAACATGATATTTTTTGCTGTAACATTGCAATGTCGAAACGAAACAAAAAGCCCGGCGGACTGACGGCGTGCGACTGAGGTGCAAAGGACGGACGGTTTCGGGTCGGCACTCGCGAGTTTCTTTGTCTTGGACTTCGGTTCGGGACGTAAAACACAATGAAAAGAGTTACTAACAACAAAAACATCAAAAACAATGAAGAAACTAAAATTTCTTGTTGGTGCGGTGGTACTGTTCGCCCTTGCTGTGGTGAATGTGTGGAACGCGGCGACGACGCTACGAGGCTCGGAACTGAGCATCGCAGACGTGGAGGCTTTGGCAGGACCAGAGAGTGGTGGCGATGGCACATTGCTTGAGTGGTTTGATGTACCAAATTCTACCTGGGTAATTGCAATTGAATATCCTGTCGATCTCGTTCAAAAGGAAGATTATCAAGTATGTTGGGATTCGTACAAGAGTAATTGCGATTGTAAAGGTACAATTAGAACTGTATGTATAGAGGTTGGTCATTTGCATTAGTAATTACAGTGGAGTTGCGGCATATATGGGTTCAACAACACAAGCTTTTACTCCATTAAGATTCTTGTAATCAATACTTCCGCTGGTATTAAGCAGACATATCGGCGGAAGTATAATAATATGAAATCCAAAACATGAAAAAAAATTCTTTTATATACTATGTTGTAACATTGGTTATTACAGCCATTTGTGGATGTGTAAGGCAAAACAATTATATCATTGTCGATAAAAATGAAAACGACGTGATTGTGTATGACCTCACAGAAGCATTGGAAAACGAGATGGTAACCATTGACGATATGATTGACAGCATTAAAATTATACCATTGGAGTCTTCCTGCGAATCGCTATTGTCATTCATATATAATGTTCATGTGAGTCCTCAAAACATTTATATCCGAGACCTTCATACGGGAATTAATATATTTGACCATGAGGGGAAATTTATAAAAAAAATTGAAAATGGTTCTGGACCAAAAGAAATAGCGACTCCGGGAGCGATATCGTATGACGAAAAAAACAAATTACTATACGTGTATGATGCAGGAGGGGATAAATTAATGAAATTTAATTCGGATGGTGAATTCCTTTCGTACCATCAACTGGATGGTTTGTATTCAATTAGAGATATTGATGTCTCCGATGACATAATGATAGTCGCTCATGTAGTGCCAGGCAATTATTTTGCGGTATCGACTGGGGATACAACGGGTACCGTTTTTGACACATTTATGTTTGATACTTATCAGTACCCTTTTATGTTCAGAAAAATCATTATGCCGCATGACGGATGGTTTAATATAAAGACAATGCTTGACAACAACATTTATTATTTCAAAAATAATACAATTAGGGCAAAATATAAACTAAAATATCCAATGGCTAATCTCGATTATTCAAAATACGAAAGGATGCGGGATATGGAACAAGATATACCAAGCGGCAAATACATTTTTGAAGGAGAGTACTTGGAATCAAAAGATTATTTATATACGCATATAATTGGTGGTCGTAACAAAGGAAAATTATTATTCACTAATAAAAAGACGGGTAAAAGCGTATGTATTACTGCAAAACAATGTTCGGTAACTATGTTTATGTCAATAGAAGATGTTCTTAGAGACGGCGACAACTGGTTCGTAGGTATAATCCGACCTGAAAAACTTGCATCCACCGATATTCCCGAAGAATACCGTTGGAACCGTTCCAACCTTAACAACAAAATCTCAGATGATGATATGAAGAAACTTTGCGCCGTCAAGACTGACGACAATCCTGTGATAATTCTATATAAATTAAAGGATGAGATATAGCTATGAAAAAGTCCTTCTTCCTCTACCTCGCCATCATCGCTCTTGCCGTCTCCGAAGGCTTCCTTCTCTATTCCAACAATCAGTTGAAGAAAGAACTCGCCCTCAAAAACCGCTATCTCAATCGCATTGTTGACGGCTACGATGCCGCCGAAACACAGTTTTCGGCGAGCATCAAAGATTCGGGCAAGATTATAGATGGCAGTATCATTGCCAAGGACACCGCCGACAATGCAACAACGTTGTCAGAAATAGCGAAACAAGCTGACGGCAATTTCTTTGTCTGTCGGTATTCCGAGCGTATGTGCCGTGAGTGCGTGGAGCATACAATTAGCGTGTTCACCGACAATAAGGACAGTTTGGATATGAAGCGCATATTATTTCTGCCGCAAAATACATCAAAGCGTGTGTTCAAATTGAACTTTGACGAATACGGATTGCACGGATGCCGCGTCCTCAATTGCCCTACACTTGGCATTGGAGCTGAGGAAACAGATTTCCCGTACATTATGGTGGTTGACAAGGATTTGCGCGTATTGAACGTCTATTTTCCGACCAAGAGCACACACGGAACGGATTATGACTACAAACACGTGAAAATGATTTATGATAAAATGATAAAAAGATGAAAATCATTAATTTCTGTGAATTTTTTTTCGTGATAACTCACATCCCCGCCAAATAACATTTCGGAAAATAATCCACCGCCTTGTCCGTCGCAAGGCGATACATGACTTTTGCGGCAAGCGATGCCGCCGCCCAACTGCCGACAGATAGTTGGGGCGGCGGCATCGCTCCTTTTTCTGACTCTACTCGTGCAATGACGTCATCAAACCATTCGCAATTGGATTTTTGCGCCACAAACTTTGCCACTTTGAGTTCAAAACCATTTGGATTGTCGGACAATACAGACAACTTGTCGCCGTCGGGCTTTACCACGGCGAGAAACCCCGCCCAACCGAAATTGTAAGGATGCAGCACTGGAATATTCTTTTGTGCGCAGATTTCGTCAAATACAAATGGAGTCCTGTCCTTGAAGTCCAACGCATTGACGGCGATGTCGCAACCTGACAGCAATTCCTCCATATTGTCGCAGGTTATAAAAACATTGTGAAACTCAATATCCGCATCGGGATTTATGGCAAGAAGCCTTTGGGCGAGGGTTTCCGCCTTGAATTTGCCAATGTCAGCGGCGGTGTAGTTTTGGCGGTTGAGGTTGGAGAGTTCGATTCTGTCGCCATCGGCAATGACAATCTTTTCAAAACCCATCCTCAGCGCACACTCGGCAATGATGCTGCCGATGCCCGCGCCGCCAAGGAATATTTTTGTGTCCCTGACCTTCGCCTGTTCTTCGCCGCTGATATAAATGCGGTTGCGTGTGTATCTTTCCATGTCAAATTGTTTTGATTATATTTTTTCTGCAAAATAAACAAAAATAATCCAAACATATAACAAGAATTTTATCCCCAAAAGGGGATATACAACATAAAAATAATTACTATATTTTTGTGCCGTTTATCATAATCAGTCATAATGGAAAGAAGAATATATAAAAACGGCAAGTATTCCATTAGCAAGGCGTTGGATGCAGACATTCGACATCTTGCCGAATTTGTTGTGACAGGCATCAACCCATCGACAGCAACTTAACAATAAATATTTGGACTTTATTTGTTTTTTTTCATAATTTTGCCATGCAAACAAAAACTAACCATTAATACTTAATCATCATGGCAATACGAAGCAGCGATTTTTTCAACAAGATGAATACGGTCTCGGGAATCACCGAAAATGACTACGCGGGGGTAACAGATACCATCGAAACGTTACTTGATTCTATGTCGCAGATTTCCAATACAGGTTTCTATATCATTGATTACTTCAAGCAGAATTTTCTGTATGTTTCCGACGCCATTGCCTGTTGGTGCGGAATCCCGGCTGACAAAGTAAAGGAACTTGGCTACAACCTATACACCGAGCATGTCCCTCCCGAAGATTTGGAGATGCTCAAAGAAATCAATGAATCAGGTTTCAAACTCTATGAAACAATACCACAGGAAGAACGGAAAAAATATTCAATTTCATACGACTTCCGTTTCAACAATTCGCACTGCACCTTAATAAACCATCGCCTAACTCCATTGTCAATGCGAGATGGCAAAATTTGGCTTGCACTATGCAGTGTGACGCTCTCCGCAGTCAAAGAACCTGGGCGTATCATAATGAAAAAAAACAAGGACAGGTCTTTCTATGAGTATTCGCTTCAATACCACAAATGGCAGAAAAAAATGGAACCACCACTTTCCGATGTGGAAAAGAAAATCCTTTTGCTTACGGCAGAGGGATATACATGCGAAGAAATTGCTGAACTCATATTCAAGTCTTTAAATACCATAAGAACGTATAGAAAAAATCTCCTCAAAAAATTCAACACCCCAAGCATGTCCGCAGCGTTGGTTTACGCCATCAACTACGGCCTTTTATAATTTTTTTTCTTATTTCAAATACCCCAATGGGGATATTTATTGGAATTTTATCCCCATTGGGGGATATACAATATGATATTTTTTGCTGTAACTTTGCAATGTCGAAACGAAACAAAAAGCCCGGCGGACTGACGGCGTGCGACTGAGGTGCAAAGGACGGACGGTTTCGGGTCGGCACTTGCGCAAGTTCTTTGTCTCGGAGAAATCAGGGACGTTAAACACAGTTAATTCAAATACTAACTAATAAAACAGCAAACAAAAATGAAGAGATTCAAAGTAATTGGCTGCATCGTAGCACTGTTCGCATTGGTGAGTGCGAATGTGTGGAACGCGGTGACGGGAATGAAGGCGTCTGCACTACATGTTGAAAACGTTGAAAACGTTGCAGAAGGCATTGAATGGAGTTTCTCCGGCAGTGATCGGAACAAAGCGGGTGAGGGAACTCCTATTGATTGTAAGGTTGACAAGTGGGTAAAGCTTGACGCTAATGCAGAATTCCACTATCCTGGCGGTGTCTTCAAGGGGGATGCCAATTGTGATGCAGGTGCCTGGAAACATATTCATTACGAGTATGAAGGGAAAAAATGCGGTAAAGGCGGTGGCGATTGTGTAGAAATTCTCTGTGAGTAAATAACTCAAAAATCCGCAAATTCAAAATTGATTCACTCATAAATGTATTATATGCTACATTAATACTTTATGAGTGAATTTTACAAAAATTATAATGGCGATGAAAAAATATCATTTAATTTATCTTTGTACAATTATTTGTGTTTTAAATAGTTGTATTCGGCAGAATACTAGTTGGATTTCCGGGGATGTTATAAAGGAATTCAATATTGACAGCGCACCTGTATACAGTATTCAAAACAATAGTACAGAAATTGTAGATATTAATGATGTGTTTGGACATGATTGTCTTGATATAGACAACTTGTTGGATACAATGTATTTTGTTCCTCTTAAAACAACACCTGACAATGTGTTTTATTACATTGAGAGATTGATTGTTACTGATGATCGTGTTTTCTTGATGGATAGAGATGGTCGTGTACTTATATTCGACAACAATGGCAATTTTGTCAATGAATTGAAAAGAGGACAAGGTCCCGGAGAAATAAACTACAATGATGATATTTCATATGATGAAGGCAGTCAAACACTTGTCGTTGTTCAGACTGATATGCTTTTGTTGTATGATAAGGATGGTAATTATATCGAAAGTAAAGTATGTCCAATTCTTACGTGGGAGTTTACTGCAACAGAATGGGGGTATTTATTTTTTGCGCCTAAGTATATAAACCAAGATTTAGGAGATGGTGCTAAACATGCCGCTTTGTCAACGGATAAAAGTGGCAAAGTTATAGGGAAGGGAATAGGATTTCGTCAATCTGACGATTTAGTAACAAGTTTGCCATATCTATATAGATTGAACAAGCGCGTAATCATAACTGAACCAGGCAATGATACTGTATTTGAGGCTGGTGCTTCTTATATTAGGGCGAAATACATATTCGAATATAGTAAATATAAGGCGGATGTCAAATCTCAGGAAGAAATAAAAAATTCGAGTACGTACTATCATAGTGCTGGTTTTATGGAAAACAGTAAAACTCAATTTATTCATTTTCACAGTGGGAAAAAAGGTGGTTATTCTGTGATTCGTGACAAAAATAAAAAAAAATCATTGGGTGCCGCACATTTTATGTGTTCTCCTGAAAAAGTGCCAATGTATTGTATCAATATCAGAGGTGTCTATAATGACTATTTTGTATCATTTATGAATCCATATAACAATATGCACTTCAATAGCCCTAAAATAGCAAAGGAAGATAATGACAAAATTGCAAATCTTACAGAAGAAGACAATGCTGTACTTATATTCTTCAAGATAAAAGACCTGAAATGAAATCAAAAAAAATAATAACTTGGGCAATAATTGTATTGCTCGCAATATGCAATGTCTATCTCTTGTATTCAATGCACAAATTGAGAACTGAAAGTGACAATGCAATTGCAATCTTGTACCCGTATGCGGAGAAACATACATCTCTAAAAGCGAACATTGAAACTAACATTAGATTTGTTCCAAGATACATTCAAGATGTTGAGGTGTCAGACAGACAGAACAATACAAAAAGGTTGAGCGAACTTTTTTGTAACGACGGCAAGCCGCTATTTGTTCTTCGGATTACTGACCGGTATTGTAATTCTTGTGTGAAGTACTTTGTTGATTTGTTCGCCAATGAACGATTAAACAAAGCCCTTAAATTTGTGTACTTGACAGGGTTTCAAAATCAGAATAGAGTCGATTTTGAAGCCAAAGAACTAAACATTGAAACAGATGTTTTGTATAACGTTCCATTTCTGGACGTGCCGATAGATAATATGGGATATCCTTACTTTATGGTTTTGAATAAAGATTTGCAAATTGAGTATTGCTATTTTCCAACCAAAGACCATAATGTAATAGACAGGGAGAACTTAAAAATGATAATTGATTGTTATGCAAAGAAATATGAAACTTTTTAGCATGGTTATTGTGACTTGTTGTGCAATCATCCTTTGCCTCTCCGCCTGCACCTCGCAATCCCCGCTCGAATACGCCCTCGACTTTGCCGGCGCAAACCGCGCCGAACTCGAATCCGTACTCGACCACTACAAGGACGACCCCGAAAAACTTGCCGCCGCGCAGTTCCTTATCGAAAATATGCCCGCGCATATCTCGTACAGGGACAGCACGATATACAAGTATTACGCTATCGCCGACAATCTGTTGCTGCAAAAAGATTTGCCGCACACCAAAGTCCGCGATTCGTTGCTCAATGTCAGGAAAAACATTTATCCCGGATTGGAGCGCAATCCAATCTCCGACGCAAAGATAATGAAAGCCGATTATCTGATTTACAGCATCGACCACGCCTTCAAAGTATGGAAGGAGAGCGAATGGGCGGCGCACATAGATTTTGACGAATTTTGTGAAACGCTTTTACCATATAAAGTGGCGGAGTATCAGCCGTTTGACTATTGGCGCGACACATTGTCGGAGGCTTTTTCGGGAAGTCTGCGGACGCAATTATATGACGACGAAGAATGTAATACAACCTACCGCACAGTGGATATTGTCAGGAACGAAATTTTGCGCGAAGTGCGTTGCAACGGCGAATACATCGACGCGGGCTACCCACTTCTCACCGCCTTTCAGATGAAAAACATTGCTTACGGACGCTGTGTGGATTATGTGAACCTCGCGGCATCCACATACCGCAGCGTCGGGATTCCGACCTACATTGACGCGACGCCGTTTTATGGACGATTCCGCGCCGGGCACACTTGGGATGTGGTGGTCTTTGGCAACGGCGGCGATATGGCGTCGGAATGGTGTCTTGGCACAGAGCACGGCAAGCGTTTCTTCCCCGCGCAGCGTTTCCCCAAAGTCTATCGCTCGACTTACGCCATCAACCGCGACCGCGTGAAATACCGTAACGAATCCGCATTGAAATATCCCTTTGACTATTGTCAGAAGGACATAACGAGCCAATACACAAAGACTTCCGATATCGAAATCAATGTTTATGACGGCATCAGTCTCGCCGAAAAATATTGTTATATTTCCATCTTCAACGGTCATAATGTGGAATGGTCATTCGTGGATTATGGCGAAATCAAGGGCGGAAAAGCCTGTTTCAAAAACATTGGGCGCAATATCCTTTACCTCGCACAAGGCTTTGACGGTCGCAAAATAATTCCGATAAGCGACCCTTTCATCCTGCATCAAAACGGCGAAGTGGAGTACATAAAATTTGACGGCACGGAAACGCGCACACTTGACATCCGCCGCAAATATTTTCAAAACCGCAACGTCGCCGAAATGCGCCAACGTCTCCACGGCGGCAGAATCCAAGGCGCGGACAATCCCGATTTCCGCAACGCCGAAGATATTTTTATAATTGACGATGTTTATGTGCTTGACCCACAGCCTGTAACGTGCAGCAAGGCTTTCACATATTACCGTTATCTTTCCCCCGACGGCAGTCATGGCAGTATCGCGGAACTTGCTTTTTATGACGCCGACACCACGCGCATAGAGGGCACGCCAATCGCCTGCAAATACGCCACGCCCGAAATAATTGCCAGGGCATTTGACGACGATTATCTGACCAATTTTGAGACCGACAGCACCGACGGCAACTGGGTTGGCATCCGAACCGCAAAGCCACAAAAAATCTCCTTTGTCCGCATCATCCCCCGTTCCGACGACAATGACATCCGCGTCGGCGACACATACGAACTCCGTTATTACAACGGAAAAGAGTGGGTTTCGATGGGCAAAAAGGTCGCCAACACCAACGTCCTGCACTACGACAACGTCCCCTCCCAAGCCCTGTATTGGGTGAAAGACCACCGTCGCGGCTGGGACGAAAGGCCTTTCCTCCTGCGTGAAGGCGACAAGGTGGAATGGCGGTGATGTAGTTAACAACGGAAAACACAGAATACACGGAAAGAATAAAAAAGTTCCGTGCTTTCCGTGTGTTCCGTGGTTAAAAAAAATATATGTAATGTTGCACAAAATCTACATATCAATCCTCTTTCTCGCCGTAGTCTTTTGGTTGACAATTAATTACGGTGTGGGGATGTCGTGCGACGAAGTGCATCAGGTGTCGCAGTGGCGACAGTTTTGTCTCAGGGGAATTGTTGTCGGAGGAATATTGTTGGTGTTTTCGTTCATAATGAATCCCAAAAATATCGTCCATGTCATTGAGTTTTCGATAATTGCGGTTTGCACCGTGGAATCGGTGTATTCTATGTTGCAACTTTACGGCGTGTTGCCGTCGATGCACAGCATTTTCAAAGTTACGGGTTCGTTCTACAATCCGGGGCCGTTGGGCGGATTTATTGCTGTGGCGATACCAATCACTTTGCACAATATTTTTATGTTCCATTCCAACAAAACCGCAAAATATATTCTCTATACAGCATTGATAATCAACGTTATCGCCCTGCCATCCACTATGAGCCGCACGGCGTGGATTGCGGCGGTTATTTCCACAATTTACGTTCTATTTGGCAGCGGCAAATTTGTTGGAGTGTGGGCAGCCTTGCCCGCCCCCGTAAAAAAACATCCACGATTTTTCATTTTAATTTTTGCGTTTAGTATGTTAGTTGGTGCGTTTTTCCTGTGGCACATCAAGCATGATTCTGCTGTTGGACGGCTTTTGCTGTGGAAAATTTCGGCTCTTGCGATAGCCGACGCACCATTTTTAGGAAACAGAAATTTTGCCTCGGCATACGGTGCGGCGCAGGAAAAATATTTTGCCAACAATGACGCCTCCATTTCCGAAAAACTTGCCGCCGGCTCACCCGACTACGCCTTCAACGAATATCTGCAAATTGGCGTAGAATATGGGTTGTTAGTTTTGATTTTTGAGTTGTTGATTTTGGGATTAATTATTAGAAAATCATACCGCGAAAAAACGTTTGGTCTTTCGGGTGCGTTGATTGCAATAATGGTGTTTGCATTTGCATCATATCCGTTGCATCTGCCTGTATTTGTGGCGGTTGTGATATTACTAATTTTCGGAATTATCATCAATAATTCGCACAAAGCATTTGCAATATTGATTCCCGTTGCAGTGATATTATTTTCCTCTTTTAATCTTTCCTCACTCAATCAAAAATCAACAAATGTCTCGTCTTGGACACGGATGCAAATCCTCTATCGAAACAAATGTTATGGCGATGTTGTAAATAGATATTCAACCATTTATGATTCAATGGATTGGAATCCGCGTTTCGTGTATGAATACGGACATTCGCTCTACAAATCCAAGCAATACGAAGCCGCAATTCCAAACCTCGAAAACGCCGCCCGCCTCTCCGCCGACCCGATGCCGCTCAACGTCCTCGGCGAATGTCATCAGGCGTTGCAGCAATACGAAAAAGCCGAAACTTATTACCGCCGCGCCGCCAATAGAATCCCAAGCCGATTGTATCCGCATTATTTGCTGTATTTTCTGTATTGTGATACAGGAAATGATTCACTGCGACGCATTGAATATGAGA
>JAEEGK010018195.1_pt1 | contig 15226 bp, 7 predicted proteins | sample 8958771 | NCBI WGS metagenome assembly JAEEGK01 (sample SAMN16246547, study PRJNA631951) | gut metagenome | biome: gut microbiome; feature: rumen; material: SC-attached | host: Bos | place: Iran: Karaj | collected 2018-10 | reverse complement strand
GAGCGTCCCCGTCGGTCTTCATGACATCCACGGAGCCGGTGAAGTTCTTCGCGCGGGTGGTACCGTAACCGATGACCACGACGTCGTCCAGGATCTGGGTGTCCAGTTCCAACTTGATGGTGATGCTGGTTCTGTCACCGACGGTGACTTCCACGTCCTTGTAACCGATGCTGGTGACGACCAGTACGTCGCTGGGGGCGCAGTTGAGTTCGAAATTACCGTCAATGTCCGTGGCGACACCGGTGGTGGTACCCTTGATCATGACGGCGGCGCCGATGACGCCTTGGTCGGTCTCGTCAAGGACGACGCCCTTGACGGTCTTGTTTTGGGCGGACAGCAGGGACGCTCCAAGGACGATTCCCAAGAGCGTAAGCAGCAACCGCTTAGGCAAGTTGTTGATTCTCATCATTGTGTAGGTTAGTTGGTTATAAATAAGGTTGATTGGATTGACGCTACTTGAAGAGTTTCCGGGCGAAGGTGTTCAGGTACAGGCGCCAGTTGGCCCAGACGTGACCACCCTCGGAGACGAAGAACTCGTGCTGGAGGCCCTGCTCGGTGAGGGTCTTGTCCAGGGTCTTGGAACCTTCGAACAGGAAGTCGGTGTTACCGCAGGCGAGGAAGTAGAGTTTCACGCCGGCCTTCTTGAGGGTTGCAACCTGCTCAGGCGTGGCGGAACCGGCCGCGGAAAGGGGGCAGATGTAGTCGAACATCTCCGGATACATGTTGGAGGCGGTGATGGTGTGGCCGCCGCCCATGGACAGACCGGCGATCGCGCGGGAAGCCGGTTTCGCGATGGCGCGGAAGTTCTTCTCGATGAACGGGACGATTTCCTCGCAGAGGCTCATCACATAGCCGTTCATGAGGCGGTTGCGCTCGGCCTCGGGCATCTGGGCGAGGGCCTCGCGGCTGGGACGGTTCTGCATCTGCTTCTCGGGGATGCCGAGGGTGCGGGCGGCCGCCTGGTTGGCGTTGCCGTTCGGCATGACGACGATCATCGGCTCGGCCAGGCCCTTCTCGATGAGGTTGTCCAGGATCTGGGCGGTACGGCCCATGGAGGTCCAGGCTTCCTCGTCACCACCGGCACCATGCAGGAGGTAGAGCACCGGATATTTCTTCTTGGGATTGTTCTCGTATCCGTACGGGGTATAGACGGTCAGGCGACGGTCCATGCCGAGGATGTTGCTGTGATACCAGGGATGGCTCACGGTGCCGTGCCGGGTGGCCTCGCCGTAATTCTCGGTGCGCTCGCCGGGGACGATGAGCATCGGGAGGAAGCGGGTGCCGTCACGCTGGACGTACACATTCTGCGGGTCGTTCACCGCAACGCCGTCCACGACGAAATTGTAGGTGTAGATTTCCGGCTCCGGAAGCGGGAGTTTCACGGACCAGACATTGTTCTCGCCGCGCTGCATGTCCACGGCGCCGTAAGGGTTCGGCATCCAGGAGCCGCTGAGTTTCACGACGGTGGCGTAGTCGGCCTTCAGGCGGAAGGTGACGCTGTCGTTCTGGATCTCCGGGGAGATGACGGGGCGCTGACGGCCGCCGAAGTTGAAGTTCGCCAGTTCCTGCGCATGCATCGTGCCGGCAACGGCCAGGCAGAGGGCGAGGGTGGAAAGGATTCTTTTCATGTGTCAGTGTTTTATGAGTTGATGATTATTGAAACTTTCGGTCTTATTTTTCCAGGACGGAACGGGTATCGATTTTCAGGACGGCCGGCCAGGCCTCCCAGCCGGGCATCCCCTCGGCTTCCGGCTTGCCGGTCTTCGCGAACGAAGTCCACAGGCGGCTGACACGGTGACCGAGTTCCACGGCCTCGTCTCCCCCGCCCGTGAATGTACGGTGCAGGAGGACATTGTCGAAAACGAAGGGGATTTCGATGCAATGCGTGCTGCCCAGGGCGCCGTCCAGCACGGGCGACTCCCAGGTGAACTGATACATATACACGGGGGCGCAGCCCGCGGACGCCCGGTCCTGTGCCTGCTGCAGCGCCAGGGGCTTGAAAATGGGATCCTCCTGATCCCGGGTGAACTCGTGATAGACCGTGCCGATGATGACGGGGACGTCTTTCGAAAGGGCCAGGGCCTCGGCCGTGCCGGGCTGGCTGGGGATGATTTCGCCGTCCACCACGGGCACCTGGCCGAACAGGATGGCGTCCAGCAGGTTCGTCGGGAAAGCGCCGTCCTCCCGCGCTTCCTCTCCGACCTTCTTCATGGCCGCGTCATAAGCGGCAAGCAGCCGGTCGTAAGGTACGGCGGCTATTTCCTCAACCCTGGAGGGAGTAAGACCCAGGTTCGCGACGGTGGCCGCGCCGATCCGGCGGGAATACTTGGGAGAAAGGAGATGGGTGATGGAGCCGCTCTCGACGATGGCCTTGCAGAACAGGCCCTTCGCGGAAGGCATCGCCATCAGGGTGGACACCTTGCCACCGCCGCCGCTCTGGCCGAAGATGGTCACGTTGGACGGATCGCCACCGAAGTTCGCGATGTTGTCACGGACCCATTCCAGCGCCTTGACGATGTCCAGCATGCCGAGGTTGCCGCTGTACGCATATCTGGCGCCGAAGGCGGACAGGTCCAGGAAACCGAGGACATTGAGCCGGTGGTTCAGGGAAACCACCACCACGCCATGGTCGCGGGCCAGGTTCGTGCCGTCATAACTGATGAGTTCCTGGCCGGAGCCCTCGCGGAAACCGCCGCCATGGAGCCACACCATCACGGGACGCTTCTTCCCGTCGTTGATGCCGCCGGTCCAGACGTTTACGCGGAGGCAGTCCTCGTCGTGGAAACCATCGTCCCAGTGCATCGTGAAGGCCTGGTCGTCGGACCACCAGCCGGCGCGGGCAGGAGCCGGAGCCGTGGGACCGAAAGCCCGGCTGGGACGGACATCCGTCCACGGGTCGGGATCGACGGCCTGAGCGAAACGCTCCGCCTTGGCATACGGGATGCCTTTGTAGATGAATACGCCGTCGTCAACATAGCCGGCGACGGGACCGGACAACGTCTTGACAGTCGTCTGCTTCGCGGAAGTCTCGAGACTGCCCAGACACTCGACGTTCCTCCGGGACGGTTGTCCACAGGAAACGGCCAGCGCCAGGACGAGCGGAAAAGCGAGGTGGGGTTTCAGTGTCATGACAGTCAGTTTTCTACGATACAAAGGTCCGCATTATCCTGCACAATCCTTTTTTATCCTTTTCAATTCTTTTCATACCCGTACGCCCCTCCCCGGGATTTGTTCAATATTGTTTCTATTTGTTCAAAAATCACTATATTTACAAAAGTAAACGGACTAACCACCTATGAAATACAGACTTCTGACCCTGTTCATCCTCCTGGCCGCCCTCACAGGCTGCAGACGTGCCACGCCTCCCACCGCCAACCCGTCCGGAAGCATCATCGTCGCGGACCGCCTCTCCAACCAGCGTGTGAACGCCTTCGCCGAGGATGCCGACGGGCATATCTGGATCGCCACCTCCCGTGGACTCAACCGGTTCAGCGTCCACGAATACCATCAGTACTTCAGCGCGGACGACACGCTGGGTCTCCCCGACAACCAGGTGAACGACGTCTATCGCAGTTCGACCGGAACCATCTGGGCCGCGACGAACGGCGGTGTCGCCCGCCTGACGCCCGAAGGCCAGTTCCGGTGCGTGCCCGCTCCGGGCCGCCCGAATGCGAACCGCCTCTGGGAAACCCGGGACGGAAAGTTGCTGATGAGCGATTCCGCCATCCTTTACCAATATGACGCGGACGAAGACCGGTTCCGGCCGGTCATCCGCGACTTCAACGCCTTCGCTTACCCGTATTCCGTCCAGGACGGCAACCTGCTCTGGGTCCTCTCCGAAAACGGGAGGGCCTTGTACTGCTACAATACAGACGATTTCTCCCTCACCGCTTCCTATCCCACCTCCCACACCGTCTATCACCTGTGCGATGCGGGGAACGGAGAACTCTGGATGGCCGGCATGGGCCGGATGAGTATCTTCGATACCCGCTCCCGGGCCTGGAAGGAACTGCCGGAGGCTATCCGGGACGAACCCCGGCTGATGCAGGGCGATGTGGACATCATCTACAACGTCGATGACCGGTCCATCCTGCTGAACGTCATCGGCAAGGGGATGTTCCACTATTACCGGACAACGGAACGCATCCTCTTCCAGAATGACGCCGGCTTCCCCTTCGAACTGCCCGGTGCCGAAATCCGCACCATCTTCCGGGACAGCGAGCACAACCTTTGGTTCGGCACGACCGACCAGGGTTACACGGTCTCCTATCTGTACAAGAACCAGTTCAACAGCAATAAGTCTCTGACATCGGCCTTCGACCGGAAAACCGTCACTTCCCTGTGCCTGGACCAGGAACAGCGGCTGTGGATCGCTACCCTCCGCGACGGCCTGTGGCTGTACGACCTGCGGAAGAAGGATCTCCGGAACGTGAACGAGGATTCCCTGGTTCCGAACAACAGCGTCGGCTATAACCGCTGCTCGAAAGTCTTCTGCGACTCCGGCGGCGACCTGTGGCTGTTTTTCCAGGAGAAGTACTGGGTGGTCCGGTGCCGTTTTGACGGAAACCGTTTCCAGGTGCTGGACACCCGTCTGGTGCCGAACGCGACCGCCATTGAGGAGGATGGGCAAGGACGCATCTGGCTGGGCGGCGCGAGCGCCAACCTGCTCCGCTACGACAAGGCCACCCGGGAAACGACGCCGGTCACCGTCTGGAAGGATTCTGAAACACCCTTTGTCACTGACCTGGAGATGACCGACCAGGGCGGGCTCGTAGTCGCCGGCCTCAACCGGATGCTGGTGAGCGTCAACACCTTCACGGACGAAGTGACCGAACTTCCCCTGTCCGAGGAAGAAAAGGCTGCCTGCGCCCGCCATTCCGCCCTCCGGGCCACCTGCCTCCTCAAGGACAGCGCCGGCGAGTTCTGGACCGGGACGACGGCCAACGGCTTGCTGCGTCATACCAAGCGGGGGGACGTCACCGCACCGGTGGACGGGGTCCCCTGCCTGGACATCTGCTCCGTCGAGGAGGACCGCCAGGGCAACATCTGGGTGTCCACGATGAACGGACTCGGCAAGTTCGACCGCACCGTAGGCCGGTTCGTCAACTATTTCGAGGAGGACGGCATCGGCGGAAACCAGTTCTCGGAACGGGCCTCCTGCGTCCTGCCGGACGGCACGCTCGTGTTCGGTGGAACCCACGGCCTCACCTGGTTCAACCCGCTGGACGTGCCCCAGAAGCGCTCCGTCCCGTTGGTATTCGAGGATTTGAAGATCCACAATGTCCTGGTGGAACCCGGCATGGGAGCCGCCATCAAGCGGGAACTCCGGGATGATCCGGACATCGTCATCCGTGACGACCAGAATGCCTTCAGCATCTCCTTTGCGGCGCTGGATTTCAGCGGACTCGAAAGGACGCACTATTATTACATGATGGAAGGCTACGACCCCGACTGGGTCGATGCCGGCAACGACCATGACGCCTATTACTCGAACCTGCCTGCAGGCCGTTACCGTTTCCGCGTCCGCATCACCAACAACAACCAGAGTATCGTTGAAACCGAAAAATACCTGAATGTCCGGGTCCTGCCGCCCTGGTACGAAACCTGGTGGGCCATCCTGCTGTTCATTCTCGCCGGTCTGCTGGTGCTGGCGGCCATCTGGCGGTTGTACCGCCGGATCCGCCGCGTCCGGAAGGAAGCGGCCCGGCGCATCCACGAGGTACGCCGCGAGCGTGAGCGCGTGGAGAAGGAGAAAGAGCAGGAGAAGCGGCTGAGCAAGATCCAGATGAACTACTTCTCCAACGTGGCGCACGAGTTCCGCACCCCGCTCACGATGATTGCGGGGCCGGTCTCCCAACTGGCCGAATCGGACGGCGTGAAAGGCCAGGACCGTCAACTGGTGGGCATCATCCAGCGCAACGCCACCTGGATGCTTTCGCTGGTGAACCAACTCCTGGACTTCAACCGCATCGGCGACAAGAAACTCCAGTTGCGGGCCGCGCAGGGCGATATCGTCGCCCCGCTCAAGGGCATCGCGGACCTGTTCCGTTTCAACGCCGGCGCCAAGGGCATCGAGTTCCAGACCCACGGCCTGGAGGACTCCTTCCCCATGTGGGCCGACGTGGACAAAGTGCAGAAAATCGTCATGAACCTCCTGTCCAACGCGATGAAATTCACGCCCACGGGCGGGCGCGTAACGCTCTCCTTCGATGTCATCCCGCAGGGCGAAGCGGCCGCCGCCTTCCCGCTCACGAAGGCCGATACCGACACCCAGTACGCCCTCATCACGGTGGCGGACACGGGGCGCGGCATTCCGGAAGGAGAGCAGGAGAAGATTTTCGAGCGGTTCTACCAGGCTGACAACCAGGGTGATACGCACGGATCGGGCATCGGCCTGTACTATGCCCGCGCCCTGGCGGGCATGCATCACGGCTATATCAAGGCGGCGAACCGCGAAGAAGGCGGCGCCATTTTCAGTCTCGTTCTCCCCGTGAGCGCCAGCTCCTATACCGAGGACGAGCGGACGGAAATCAAGCCGGTGTACGACATTCCCGCCCCGGTCACTACGGAAATGCCGGCGGAGACGCCGGACAGCGAGGATCGCAAGCGGATTGCCGTCGTGGACGACGACATCGACATCGCCAATTATGTGAAGGTGCTCCTGGGCCCGTACTACAACGTGTCCGTGTACTTCGACGGTGCCTCAGCCATGAAGGGCATGGAGGACGAGATTCCCGACCTGGTAATCTCTGACGTCGTGATGCCCGGCATGAGCGGCTACGAACTCTGCAAGGCCGTCAAGGCGGACCTCCAGTTGAGCCACATCCCCGTGGTGCTGGTCACGGCCAAAGTCGCCGTGGAGAACCAGGTCCAAGGCCTGCGCGAAGGGGCCGACGCCTATGTCACCAAGCCCTTCCAGCCCGCCTACCTGCTGGCCCTCGTCAAGTCCCTGCTGGACAACCGCGCGAAACTGCACAAGCAACTAGGTTCCATCACCACAACGGAGGACATCGAACCAGAAGCCCTCTCGCCACGTGATGCCGCTTTCATGAAGGAATTGTACGGACTCATGGAAAAGGAACTGGCGAACGTGGACCTGGACATCACCCGCATCACCGAGATGATGAAGATCTCCCGCACCAAGTTCTACTACAAGGTGAAAGGCCTGACCGGAGAGAACCCGAGCGTGTTCTTCAAGCGCTACAAGTTAAACCGCGCGGCGGACCTCCTCAAGGAAGGCAAGTACAACATGTCGGAAATCGCCTACATGACCGGCTTCAACACCCTCTCCCACTTCTCCACTTCCTTCAAGAAGCAGTTCGGCGTCCCGCCGTCGGAGTACGGAGGATAGAGGCGAATCTATCAGCGTTCTTTCAACGAAACCACCTTGCCGTCCTTCCAGACAAGGTCTACCGTCGTGCCCTTGCGGGTGCGGAGGCCCTTGATGGAGCCGGTAGGCCAGGCGGAGGGTAAGGCCGGAAGCGGCTGGAGAGTACCGTCCGGGCCGCTGTAGAGCAGCATTTCCATCACGCCGGCGCAGCCGCCGAAGTTTCCGTCGATCTGGAAGGGCGAGTGCGCGTCGAAGAGGTTCGGGTAGGTGCCGCCGCCGCGGCGGTAGTCCGGGCCCCGGAAGTTGTCGGGGCTCACGTAGCGGAGCAGGCGCCGGTACATCTTGTAGGCGCTCTCGCCGTCGCGGAGCCGGGCGTACAGGTTCACGCGCCAGCCACAGCTCCAGCCGGTCGTCTCGAATCCCTTGATTTCCAGCGTTTTCAACGCCGCGTCAGCGGTGGGACCGGTCACATACTGATGGCCGGGATACGCGCCGATAAGGTGCGACTGATGGCGGTGCTGGGGTTCCCAGTCGCGCCAGTCGTAATACCATTCCTGCAGGTTTCCGGCGGCGCCGACCTGGTAGGGGCGCAGGCGGGCGAGCGCGGCGGAGGCTTCGGCGACGAAGCCGTCGTCCGCGGCGAGCTCGCGAGCCGCCGCCACGGCATCCGTGAGGCACTCGCGGATGATGGCGAGGTCCGCCGTGGCGCCGTACAGCGTGGCGCCCGCGAAGCCGTCCGGCGTGACGTAGATGTTCTCCGGCGAGGTGCCGGGCGAGGTGACGAGCTCGCCGTTCTTTTCCACGAGCCAGTCCATACAGAACTCCGCCGCGCCCTTCAGGACGGGATAATCCGCTTCCAAGGCGGCCCGGTCGCGGGTGTAGAGGTAATGCTCCCAAAGGTGGGTGGCCAGCCAGGCGCCGCCCATCGTCCAGTTCGCCCAGGCCGGGTCGCCGGTGCCCAGGCCCACGGGCGTGGCCATCGCCCAGATGTCGGAGTTGTGGCCGGCGTTCCAGCCGCGCGTGGCGCCGTAGAGACGGCGCGCGACGGGGGCGCCGTTCTTGCTCAGGTTATGGACGAATGTGCGTAGGACGTTGTGCATATCGCCCAGGCCGGCGGCCTCCGCGGGCCAATAGTTCTCCTCCAGGTTGATGTTGATGGTGTAGTTGCAGCTCCACGGCGGGTCCATGCTCTCGTTCCAGAGGCCCTGCAGGTTCGCCGGGACGCCTTCCGTCCGGGAAGAGGCGATCAGCAGGTACCGGCCGTACTGGTAGTACAGCGCTTCCAGCTCTGGATTGGCCTCGCCACGGTCCGTATAGCGCTTCAGCTGGACGTCGGTGGGCAGGACGCGGACGGAGTCCGGCGTCGCGCCCAAGTCGATGGACACGCGGTCAAAATAGCCCTTGTAATCGGCCTCGTGGCGAGCCTGGAGCCGCGCAAGACCGGCCTCGCGGGCGCGTCGCAAGTTCGCATCGGCCAAAGCCTTGTACGGCTTCCCTTCCTTCACCGGATCCTTGTCGAAGCCGTTGAAACTGGTGGCGTTGACCAGGTACAGCGTCGCTTCCCGGACGCCGTCCAGCACGAGAGCGCCCTCGGCCGTGGAAACGCCGCCGCCGGAAACATCGGCATAAACCCGCGTGCGGAAATGGATGCCCCGGGCCTGGTCGTACCAGTATTTCTCCGGACTGAGCTGCTTGAAATTGAAATAGTTCGGGTAGGTGTGCCACGCGGCGTAGCCGTCCATGACCAGACCTTCCTCTGACGCCGAAAGTTCGTGCGGCAAGGCCGTGTCCAGGGAAACCCGGGCGTTCACGGGCGCTTCCGAGACGATATGGACGACGATCACCGAGTCCGGCGCCGAGGCGAAAACCTCGCTCCGGAACAGGGCGCCGTCCCGCAAGTACGACGTCGTGGCGACCGCCCGGGACAGGTCCAGCTTCCGCTCATAGGCCGACACGGCGCAGGTGTCATAGTCGATCCGGAGCGTCCCCAGTGGCATATAGCTCTCGCTAAAATGCCCCTGCAGGCCTCGCTGGAGCCGTTCGGCGGTCGCATAGTCCTCGTGGTCCAGGGCCTCGCGGACGGCTTTCAGGGCTTCCGCCCCGTCGCCGGTCAGGCCGAGGGTCACGAGGTCCGGATGCTCCGTCCCTTTGTCCGGCTCGCCGGTCCAGAGGGTGATGTCATTCAGGGACAGATGCTCGTGGACGGGATCGCCGTACACCATCGCGCCCAGGCGGCCGTTGCCCACGGGAAGGGCTTCCTCGAAGAAAGCGGCCGGGCGGTCGTAATGCAGCGTCAATTCGCGCTGCGGGGCGCCCGTGCAGGCCGTCAGGACCAGCAGGAGCGGGAGAAGGCGTTTCATCATTCGACAGGCTTGCTCTCCATCGGCCAGCCGGTGATGGTGGAGACGACGGGGATGAGGGAATAGGCTTTCTTCAGGTGGCCGCTGTAGTTCGGGTGCCAGGAGGCACCGAGGTCGGCCTCGTTGTTGTGGACCTGGGCGGGCAGGCCGGCGTAGTAGACGTTCGGCAGCCCGCAGGATTCCACCACGCGGCGAATGTAGTCGTGGTGGTCCGGGCTGTGCATCGGAGCGACGCACAGGATGGGATGTCCTTCGCCGTAATGCTCCTTGACGGCCTTCAGCAGCCGGACGTATCCCTCCTGGAAAGCTGAGAAAGCCGGCTGTCGGTTGGTGGAGAAGTCATTGGTTCCCAGATAGATGACCGTGATATCCGGCTTCTTGCCCTCAAATCCCCAGGCAGGTTCCTTCGCCAAGTCGAAGGTCTGGAGATACCGCTGCGGCATATGCCAGCCGCGCCCGGCGTCGTTGTAGTTGCGGTCGATGCCCTGGCCGGAATGGGAGATGTGCAGGACATCAGCCCCGAAATAGCGGCCCAGGATGTCGGCGTAGGTCTTCGAAGGGTTCTCGTCGGCCGGACGGAACGGGTCCTCGCGGACGCTGTTCTCGCTGCCGTATCCGCAGGTGTAGGAGTCGCCGACGAACTCGATGAGGCGGTCGCGGAGCCCATCGGCCTGGAGGAAAGCGCCCTCGGCCTCAAAGGCCCGGAAGGTCGCGCGCCCCTGCTCGGCCTCCGTCCGCTTCTGGATGACGATCCGGTGCGGCTGCGGCTTGCGCTCCTTCTGCCGGAACAGGACGACGGTGGTGTCCCGGTCGATGACGACGACCTTGTCCGGCTCCGCGGACGGCTCCCGGTCGATCCAGACATTGAAATAATCCTTTCCGGTGTCGCCGGCCTCCAGGGCCAGATAGCCGCCCGTGAAGGAAATCCGGGTCACGACGGCGCTCCAGTCGAAGGATACGGCGCCGGTTTCGGAGACAAGGGTGCGTCCGACGAAGGTGATGCGGCTGTCGGCGGCCGGAACTCGCTCGCGGGCGGCGGCCGGAACGGCCGCGGCGGCGAGCAGCAGGGCGATGAGAATCCGTTTCATAGCCGAAAGATAGTTATTTTTCACGCAGTGTTCAAATTTAAGCGGCTCTTGTTCAAATATCGCCGGGGCGTTGGCGAATCCGGCGTTTCTTTCGTAATTTTACAACAGGAAAACCATAATTCGAACACGATGAAGAGAATCACCCTTCTGTTGGCGGCCGCCCTCGCCGCCCTTGCGGCCTCGGCGCAGCCCAAACTGAACAAGAACAACATCGACGAAGTCCTGCAGGCGATGACCCTGGAGGAGAAGGCCACCCTGCTGGTCGGCACCGGCTGGGGCAGCATGGTCGGCGGTCTCACGGGCTCCGACGAGGTCCTGGTCTCCGGCGCTGCCGGCACCACCCGGGCCGTGCCGCGTCTGGGCATCCCGCAGACCGTCCTCTCCGACGGCCCTGCCGGCCTCCGCATCAACCCCACCCGTCCCGGCACGGACAAGACGTTCTACTGCACGGGCTTCCCGGTGGGCACCTCCCTGGCATCGACCTGGAACACGCCGCTGGTGGAGGAACTCACCACCGCGATGGGCGAGGAAGTGAAGGAATACGGGGCGGACGTCCTCCTGGCCCCGGGCATGAACCTGCACCGGAACCCCCTCTGCGGCCGTAATTTCGAGTATTTCTCCGAGGATCCCCTCCTGACCGGCAAGATGGCCGCCGCCTACACCCGCGGCATCCAGTCCAACGGCGTGGGCGTTTCCGTCAAGCATTTCGCCGGCAACAGCCAGGAGACGAACCGCATGGCCAATGACGCCCGCATCAATCCGCGCGCCCTCCGCGAGCTCTACCTCAAGGGCTTCGAGATCGCCGTCAAGGAGTCCGACCCCTGGACCATCATGTCCTCCTACAATCGGATCAACGGTCCCTACACGCAGGCGAACCGCGACTTGCTGTATACCATTCTCCGCGAGGAATGGGGCTTCAAGGGCATCGTGATGACCGACTGGACCGGTCCCCGCAAGACCGTCGAACAGATCGGCGCCATCAACGACCTCCTGGAGCCGGGCATGGACATCTTCATCGGCGAAATCGTCGCCGGCGTCCAGAACGGCACCCTGAAGATCGAAGACGTGGACATGTGCGTCCGCAACATGCTCAACTATATTGTCAAGACCCCTCGTTTCCAGGGCTACAAGTACTCCGACAATCCGGACCTGGAAGGCCACGCGAAACTCGTCCGCAAGGCGGCCGCCGAAGGTCTGGTCCTCCTGGAGAACAATGGCGTCCTGCCGCTCAAGGGCGTGAAGAAGGTCGCGCTGTACGGCGTGGGCTCCTATGACTTCATCGCCGGCGGCACCGGCTCCGGCAACGTGAACAAGAAATATGTCCGCAACGTGGCCGAGGGCCTGCGGGTCAACGGTTTCGAGGTCGACGAAGGGATCGAGAACTGGTACAAGCAGTACATCGCCCTGCAGAAGACGGAACTCCGGAACAACGCGTCTCCCTCTTCCGTCCTGCTCGGCGAGCCTGTCATCCCCGAGATGAACGTGTCCCGCGGCTTCATCGACAAGACGGTCCCCCAGTCCGACATCGCGATCCTCACGATTTCCCGCAATGCGGGTGAAGGCGGCGACCGCCGGGCCGAGGACGGGGACTGGACGCTGACGGGCGCCGAGCGCAAGCTCCTGCAGGACCTCTGCGACGCCTACCACTATGCCGGCAAGCCGGTCGTCGTGGTGCTGAACATCGGCGGCGTCATCGAAACCGCTTCCTGGAAGAACCTGCCGGATGCCGTGCTGCTTGCCTGGACCCCCGGCCAGGAAGGCGGATACACGGTGGCCGACGTCCTCTGCGGCGCGTCCTACCCCTCCGGAAAACTCCCGATGACCTTCCCGGTCGCCTACTTCGACATCCCGTCCTCCTACAACTTCCCGTTCGACTATGTGGGCGACGGTTCCATGAACCCGTTCGCTTCGGACGAAGAGGACGAGTCCACGAACGAGCTCCTGGCCATGTTCGGCATGGGCCGCGTGAAAAAGCCCAACGTGGACTTCACCGAATACAAGGAAGGCATCTGGGTGGGTTACCGCTACTTTGCCACCGTCGGCAAGAATGTGTCCTATCCGTTCGGCTACGGCCTCTCCTACACGGCCTTTACCTATTCCAAGCCGGCCGTGAAAGTGGCCAAGGACGGCACCGTCACCGCCACTGTCACCGTGACCAACACCGGTTCCTTCGCCGGCAAGGAAGCCGTGCAGCTGTACGTCACCGCTCCGGACGGCGGCCTCGTCAAGCCCGCCTGCGAGCTCCGCGCCTTCGCCAAGACCCGCGAACTGAAGCCCGGCGAGAGCCAGACGCTCACCCTGACCGTGGATCCGTACACCCTCGCTTCCTTCAACGAGGAGACCAGCGCGTGGGAGACCGCCGCCGGCGCCTACACCGCGCACTTCGGCGCCTCTGTCGCCGACATCCGCGCTTCCCTCCCCTTCAAGGTCGCCAAGGCGCAATCATGGCCCGTAAACCGCGTCATGCTCCCGAAGGAGCCCGTGCAGGAGATCCAAGTGAAATAACCCGTGCCGGCCAACCCGCTGTAACACAGCGTATTACACAAAACTCCCTAGTGCAAATGCACCAGGGAGTTTCTTATAAGGAGCTGTATGTCAACGACTTGACTGGGACGAGGTTCAGGCCTCGGAGCGCTTGTTCAGGTTGGTCGTGAGGTACATGATGCCGACGAGCAGGACGAAGAGAAGCAGCGTACCGGCCAGGAGAGCGTAGGTCTGCATCTGCAGGAGGATGTAGCTGAGCACATAGGCGACGGCGACGAGGGCGGTGAGGAGCCAGGCAGTCTTGTCACGCAGGATGCCGCGGAAGTAGCCGAAGAGGGCCGCAACGGTCATCAAGGCCGCCAGGCCGTAGGCCACCGGGAAGCGCATGAATTCCGAGAAGGACAGCACGAGCGCATAGAACAGGACCAGGGAAAGGCCGATGACGAGATACTGGACCAGGTCGATCTTCTTCTTCCCCACGAGTTCCACCGCCAGGCCGGCGATGAACACCAGCAGGATCACGAGGATGCCGTACTTGGCGGAACGGGTGGTTTGCTGATACTGCGTCACGCCCTGGAGCATGGTCACGCCGAAGGAGGTGTCCTCCGGCTTGCCGCGGTTGATTTCGGACACGGACCAGCGGGCGGAAAAGCCCTCGTCCGTCACTTCCCGCTCGGAAGGCAGGAAATCGCCGGTGAAAGAAGGATCCGGGCAGTTGGAGTGCATCCTGACTTCAGTGGTTTCGCCGAAAGGCTTGACCATCAGGGAGGAGGAACCCTTCACGCGGTACGTCAGCCGGAAAGGCAGGGCCGTCTTTCCGTCCATCGGAATCCCGTCCAGGTCGATCGGTTCGGAAAGGGTCCACGCCGCCCCGGAATGGAAGGAGTAGGCCGTCTCTCCCAGGGTGATGTCCACCGAGCCGTCGATGCCCCGGAGGTCGCTGAGGCCCATCTCCACCTCCTGTCTCTTGAAATCCTTCTCCGCATAGCCGGCCGGAAGGACGAAATCGCCCGTCACGACCACGTCGGCCCCATAGACCATGATGTCGTAGATGGAACGGTGGAGCGTCTGGGTTTTCGCATCGATCTCGTAAGAGAGCGTCCGGGGATAGACGGTCTCTCTCTCCAGTTTGACCGTCACATTCTGGTCCTTGTCCAGCACCTCCTTCTCGTAGGTGAATTCAAGGACGGGGCCCGTGAGCGTCTGGGCGTGGCCCCAGCTGGCCGAGACTTCGTTCCGGCTCTCGTCTGCCGCCACCTGCCGGTCATGGATCTGGCTCTGGATCATCGCCAGCGGAATGAGCATCATCAGGGCAAGCGCGCCCATCAGGGCGATTTTCAGGGGAAGGGAATCTTTCAGTTTCATCAATATTTTCCTTATCTTTGTGGAGATAGCAACCAGCAAAAACAAAGCCATGGCTGACGAAAAGATCATTTTCTCGATGAATGGGGTGGGAAAAGTCCTCCCGCACAACAACAAGGTCATCCTCAAGGACATCTACCTGTCCTTCTTCTACGGGGCGAAAATCGGCATCATCGGCCTCAACGGCTCCGGTAAGTCGACGCTCCTCAAGATCATCGCCGGGGTGGAGAAATCCTTCAAGGGCGAGGTCGTGTGGGCGCCCGGCTACACCGTCGGGTACCTCGCGCAGGAGCCGGAGATGGACCCGGACAAGACCGTCATCGAGGTGGTCCAGGAGGGCATGCAGGAAGTGATGGACGTCCTCGCGGAATACAACGACATCTCGATGAAGTTCATGGAGCCGATGGACGACGACGAGATGAACCGCCTCATCGAGCGCCAGGGCGAGCTCACCGAGCTCATCGAGCACCTGGACGGCTGGGAGATCGACGCGAAGCTGGAACGGGCGATGGACGCCCTCCAGTGCCCGCCCTCGGACGCGAAGGTCCGCACGCTTTCCGGCGGCGAAAGGCGCCGTGTGGCGCTGTGCCGCCTCCTCCTCC
>JAEEGK010018194.1_pt1 | contig 15227 bp, 5 predicted proteins | sample 8958771 | NCBI WGS metagenome assembly JAEEGK01 (sample SAMN16246547, study PRJNA631951) | gut metagenome | biome: gut microbiome; feature: rumen; material: SC-attached | host: Bos | place: Iran: Karaj | collected 2018-10 | reverse complement strand
GAACCTTTTTCATTCGTTGGCACTTCAAATTCCCTTATGATGCGTTTTGACGGGATTTCCATTATCACCACTTTAGCCGGACGTCCGTTTTGTACAAACACCACGTTCGATCTTCCAATAGGTTGGGCAGTATGAATTTCTGTCCCGTCAGGCGCAGCGTATGCCCAAACGGTTTGCCCATTAGCATCCACTTCAGTCACGCCATATTGGTGTGCCATGAGTACATGGCCATCGCTCATCAGCACGGCATCGCTGATTTCACCACGCCCATTGGGGTTCTGGTAATTCCATGCAATTTGGCCGTTGCGAACGATATACATGCGCTGATGCTTGCTTTGTCCTGCATAAAAGAAATCGTGGCGTGCCAGATTCTCGTCCATAGGCGACTGAGCCGTGGTTGTGATCAAAGAGGCACAAAGCAAAATAGAAAAGAGAAAATGGGCTTTCATAACTCGCGAAATTGGTAGGCAAAGGCCACGTCAGCGAGACGCAGCCCTTGCCATTAATCAAGATAAATTAACCTATTTAACTAACACTTTGCGAATAGTGCCATCGCTCATGCGAATGATATTTACGCCACGCTGCACCCTGCTCTGTCGTCTGCCATCCAAACCATAAATGGCACTGGGGGTATTAGTCACATGGTTGACGGAATCGACAGCGTCGGGAGTCTCGAGACCTAAATAGAAGAGTCGGAAGTTATCCACATAAATCCAGTCTTGTGCAATGGTGGTTTCTGGGCTCTTAAATACGCCCAACTGGACAGGACCTTCGGTGTAATGGAATGTAAGGGAGTTGTCAGTGTATCGTCCCGAGTTGAAGTAGTTTTGAACGGAAGCACCGCTGTTGGGGGCATAAAGTGTATCTTTTTCTGCAGTGATGCGTTGCATACCTCCAAGTCCCATATCCTCTGTAGTGTATTGACCTTCGGCGAACCAACTATACAATTTAGTACTAGCATCGTTGGCAAAAAGATAGCCATATACATCGAGTTCACCTGCGTTATAACGCTTCAAGGTCTCATCAGGGGTACCCGTGCGGAATAGTCCGTCAACTGTCAGCCTCCAATAACCATCGCGTAGGCAAGGAAGTTCTTGATAGAAGCGAGCTCCACCAGTGTTCCATATCTCATAGCCTCCGTTGTTACTTTCCACATTGCCCTGTGTTGGCAATTCCAACTCAAGTGTCCATCCTTTTGGTGCTGTGCGGTTGGCAGTGGTGGCTGTAGCGAAGTCGGGGTTTACCAATAGTCCAGTCATATCTACGGCATTGTCCTGGGTGGCACTGTCGAGCTGGACATCACTAAGTAAGTAGCGGAAGAAGGCCTTGGGCAATGCATCAATGTAGTCACGTACTTGCTGCAGTGTCTTGGTGCCATATCCTTCGTTAATGATACATTCATCGATTTCTTCCATGAGAGTGGGGTAAACATTGTCAGTGTAGACGCTTGTCAGTTCCTGACCACTATAGGACGATGATAGGTTTATGAGTTCCTCCATTAAACTATGCTCTTCGGCAGCAAGTGCCAGTGCTTGCTTCAACTGTTCAATGGCAGCGCTCTTTGTCTCTACGACATTGATAGACAATGCATCGTTGCCAGTTTTAATAGCTTCGGTGAGGGTTGTAGTCACCTCCTCAATGTTTGTTTTATTCATTTCCACCTCTGTCTGGCTAATGAGTTCCTTGATTTCTTCGTTAAGTGAAGCGAAAAGAACTTCGTCATTGGAACCATAGTAGAATAGGCGGAATCCAGACCATATTACCCAATGCTTGGGTAGGAGCATGTCTGTGCCAACTACACCCACACGCAGTGTTCCACCATCTTTGGCCACGATGCCAGTGGCACTTACACGTGTCTTCTCTGCACGCTCGACAGCATTGGGATCGTTAAGCAAATTGTAGAAACTCTGTTGTGAATTAGGTACGTACATTTGTGTGCCGTCTTCAACGGTGATGGCAGCATAGCCAGTAGCGGTTTCGGGAACAGCTAACTCGGCTACATTCACCATCTCACTCTTAGAGTTTCCAGCATAGATATAAGCATATCCCCCTTCGTTAAAGAAACCAGCCTTCCAGTTGTCATAGTTCTCTTGGTTCTCACCTACTCGTACGAAAGCATTTGTCTCGATACTGTATTTACCCATAGGCAAGTTTTCAAATTCGCGATAAATTTCAAAGGGGAACACGTCCCATACCTCTGCTGTACTGTAGTTGGTCTTGAATTGTGAGATTCCACCTGGGTTCATCCAAACAGGATCGTTTGCAGGATAGCCACCAGCAAACGAAGTTTGTGTGGTACCATATTCATAACTCATGTGTGGGAAGAGGATGGTGATGTCAAAAGGCTCTATTAATTCCTCACCCTTAGAGGCTAATTCTTTAAGGATTGCACCTACTTGCTCGGCAATTATAGTATTGTAACTATTGATGGTCTCATCGATTTCTGTTATAGAGAGCGTACCGAAGTCATATCCATCCTCCATTCTCTCGGCCAGTTCTTCGATGGTCTCAGCAACGGGTTCGCAATAGGTTTGTGCTTTGTACTTCTCCAAATCTGCATATAATGTTTCTAGGAAGTTGGCTAAACGATTATATGCTGCGATAGAGGCCTGCATCTCTATGCGGGCATTCTTTAACGTGGTGAAGGCTGTGGTGTATGCGTCAGCTTTGGCAGGGTCTGCACCATCTTCAAGGAGACTAAGAGCATCGTTGGCTGCTTTAATTAGAGCATCTTCAACGGACTTCTGGACACTCTCATAGTCACTGTCCAACAATTTTTTGCTGATGGTGTATTCTCCACGCAGAGCGGTGAATGATGGTGGGGTTTGGCTGGGGCCAGCAGCCTGAAGACGGAAGTTGTCGGCCAGAACCCAGTTCATATTCGTATTTTGTATTATGAGGCCAACGGAAACACTGTCTACCTGGTCAATGTCAAACTCAAACTCGAAATGCTGAGGAACTCGATTGATGTTGCCCATCTCGTCTTCGGTTTGGGCAGCCTTGATAATAAAGTCACTAAGCACAACAATCTCACCATCAGAATAATATAGATAGATGCCTGTATAGTCTTCAGGGTATACATAGTTATCTTCGTCTTCTTCCCCTGTTTGGTGCTGTGCCATAGCATCGCAGGATAGACGATAGTGGCCAGAAGGCAGTCCGAATATGGTCTGACTGATGGTTCCGTCGTTCAGATAACCGGGTGCGGGTGTCCATGCTTCAATGAACTGGCTCACCTCTATATCCTTTTCTTTATTGATGTATATATTGTTGGCTTGATAGCCTAGATTTTGTCCCATTCCAGCTGTAATGTCCCAACCATTGGTGTTGCCTGTGTTAAAGTCGGGATTTTGTAGCAAATATTTGGTAAGGTCTATGGGATTGTCGGCAGTGGAGTTCTTGAAGGCATAGACAAGCATCTGCTCACGCACTTTTGCACGCAACTCTTCAGCTGCAGCATTCAACTCGTCGAGTGTACTCTCCTCATTATTATATATGGCTCCTGGTTCGGTAGTGTCTGCACCGCACAAAGTTGCATCACACAATAACTCATACAGAAGTAATCTTGCACGATACACGGGAAGGGCTTCCTGATAAGCAGCAAAGTCAATGTCGTACTGTTCTTTTAGAGGTTGGAAAGTTTCATTATATTCGTCGGCGAGTTCCTTGAAGGCTTCTACATCAACGTTGTCCACAGGAATGAAAATCCAGTCTATGCCTTGTGTCTCTTCCGTTCCATTCATTAGGGCTGGTTTTCCAGCACCTTGGTCATACATAAACTGATTTGCATCCTTGTTGAAGTTATTCATTCCTGGATAGGACATGATGCGATAAACATCGCCTACCTTGACAAATTGCCAATACCAACAAGCCTGACTTCGACGGTCTACCTGACCAGTCTCTTCAGTTTCACGGAACAAATATTTGTCCGTCACGGCATAGTTTTCACGCATGGCTCCGCTAGGTGTTGGTCCCGTAAAATAGAATGTGCCATTCAAGCGCATCTTAATACCACCAGGATAGGTTTCATCCCCTGCATCTTCAATCATAATCTGCATGTAAGGGTTCATGTCTTCACTGACACTAATTTGGGTAGCCCAGTTATTGGCTGCAGTAAGGAACTGTCCACTGCCTACGCTTCGGATGTAATAAGCGTTGCCGACCTCAGGATCAGCACCTTCCAAGGCTGGATAGGCAATATCGGGGAATGTGGGGCGTTCAGGCTTAGTGGGTGCTACCCATGTCTGAGCCATTGCTGTCAGCGTGACCATTGTAAAGGCCATTATCGCTGTTACTTTGTGTAGGATGTGTCTCATAATAATACTTATTTTATTTAATTATTAAGATAAATGTTTATTATCAGCCTATTTTTAATTCATTCGAGGCCGTGTTTGTTGCAAAAGTAATGGTAAACATAGGCCTAGTACGAACAGAAATTCGTCATTGAGCATACGCTTTTCGGTCATGACGAAAAAATGTATGCTTTTTGCTTGCTTTCCACACGTTTTTCCGACGTTTTTCTGTAATTTTGCAGTAATCTTGCAAATAAGTATTTTGTTAGGAACTAAAAGGACAAATATGTATTCTACAAAACAAATGAATCGAATCAGAAGACAATGGTGCTTGACGTTGGTCTTGTTTTGCCCACTTGCCCTTAGTGCACAAATCGGTACTCGCTTCCCTTCGGAACGTAAAGTTATTAAAGATCCGAAAACGGGTGTGGAATTGGTGTTTTTGACAAGTAAAAGCGGAACTGGTGATTCGAAGATTTATCAAACACACAATCAATGGACAAGTGACGGAAAATGGGTTATCTTTCGGTCGGATCGGGTTAAAGGTGAGGCGATGGCTGTGAATGAAGAAACGGGTGACATGGTACAAGTGACCGAGGGTGGTTACACTGGAATGCTCTGTGTAGCACGAAAGTCTATGCACCTTTATATAATGCGTGTTGTAAAAGATAAAAAAGGCGTTCGAACGGGAATGGAAGTCGTAGAAATAGACCTAAAACGTCTTTTTGCCGACTCTGAAGCTGGAAAGTTGAAGAAAAAACAAACCTACGAACGCATCTGTGGCGTCATCCCTGCAGAGATGTGCAGCGAAGGCGATATGGCACTAGATGGTAGTGAGGCTTTTGTATACTTCCGTCTCGATAAAGAATTCGCTCGTAAGTTTCCGATAGCAGAGCAGATTGCCCCCAACTTTGGGCCGCGCCATATGGGTGCTGGTCCTGGTGGCATAGGCAAAATGGATTTGGCCACAGGTAAAAGTGAGCCCGTGGTTGCTGTACACTTTAAGGTGGGCCATATTCAGGGGAATCCGTGGCATCCTGGTGAGGTTATCTTCTGCTGGGAAACAGGAGGAAAGGCACCGCAACGTACTTGGATATGTAATGCAGATGGCACAGGATTGCGTCCTATTTACCATGAGACGGAGCACGATTGGGTGACGCATGAGGCTGTCATCAGTAAGGATGAGTTAGTTATTGCCATCATTGGGCATCGTCCCATCAAAACCGATGAAAAGAAAAACATTGAAGGTTTGGAAAGTTTCGCCTTATCCGACGATTGGGGGCCTTCTGGAACCAAAGAGTATGCCACAGGTATTGCCGTGGTGAATATGCGCACCCGAGAGTTGACATTGGAAGGACAGGTGCCAGGTGACAACTTTTGGCATGTGGCGGGCTCACAGGACGGCCACTGGGTGGCTGGAGACGATTTCGCGCGCGAACTATGGCTTATCGACCGACATACTGGCGAACGTATCTTGCTTACCGCAGGCCACAAGACGACAGCTCGCGACCATGTGCACCCGACCTTCAAGCCCGACGGAACAGAGATTGAGATTCAGTCGGCGATGTTAAGTGAAGACGGACGATCCATGAACATATGTGTTGTCCGTTTGCCACAGGAACTTATAGAAAGGTATAAAGAATAAGGAATAAAAGAACCATCCTGCTATATAGACCATGAGGAGGGGATTCGTTGCTTTGTTGTTGGCATATTGTTCCATGGCCTGTGCTACAATCTATGATGTACGCGACTTCGGAGCCATAGGTGATGGCGTTCACATCGATTCGCCAGCCATTAACGCAGCCATTGAAAAAGCTTCTCAAAATGGGGACGGCAATTCTGTAGTGGTGTTGCGAGGGGGTACGTTCTTGTGCTAGAGTGTGCATCTAAAGAGCAAGGTAACATTGCGTATCGAAGGAGATGCAGTGCTGAAGGCTGCTCCACCAACAGATAATGAAGGATACGACGAAGCTGAGCCCAACGATTCACATTTTCAGGACTTTGGTCATAGTCACTGGCATAATTCACTGATATGGGGTGAGAATCTGCACGATGTCACAATTGAAGGCGAGGGGCTGATTGACGGCACAGACGTGCTGACCCGCGGTGGGCAACGTAAGAGTCCTACGGGACAAACCACGGCCAACAAAGCTTTGGCCATGCGTGACTGCCAGCGGGTAACCATCCGAGGACTACGCTTCCTCAGTTGCGGTCACTTTGCCTTACTGTTAACGGGTGTTGATAACCTGTTGATAGAGCATGTTACAGCTGACACCAACCGTGACGGTTTTGACATAGATTGTTGTGAGCATGTTACGGTAAGAAACTGCAGAGTAAATACTGTCAATGACGATGCTATCGTATTGAAGTGTTCCTATGCTTTAGGATGGGCTAAGCCTACAGAACATGTGTTAATAGAAGACTGTTATGTGAGTGGGTATGACGTTGGTTCACTGCTAGAAGGCACCTGTACCAACCAAACTTTGACTGCACCTGACGGCGATGGACCTACAGGACGCATTAAACTAGGTACAGAGAGTAATGGTGGTTTTCGTCATATCACCATTCGTCGTTGCACCTTCACTCATTGTCGGGGGTTGGCATTGGAAACTGTGGATGGTGCGCCTATGGAGCATATCAATGTGGCTGACATAAAAATGCGAGACATCTGTAACTCTCCTATTTACATCCGCTTAGGCAACCGAATGAGGGCACCCGAGGGTTTTCGACATTCCACAGTCAACGATATTAACATTAGGTGTGTCGATGTTGATGATGCGGATAGCAGATATGCCTGCCTCATTATGGGAACAGATGACAGGCCGATAAAAAGAGTGAGACTAAGTGACATCAACGTTCGTTTCCGAGGTGGTCTGACACTGACCGATGTGGAAAATCAGCGGGGAACCAATCCCTTTTTCTTCTCAAGCAAAGGGAAGGCGCCGACGGGGAGCAATTATGAAAGGGCGGGCTATCCAGAGCCTTCAGCCCATGGCATACAACCTGCTTGGGGACTCTCTATCAGTCATGCCGAACATGTCCTTCTGAAGAATATCCGTCTGGAAACAATCAAGTACGATGAGCGACGGGACATCTTCATGCATAATACTCGGAGGGTTCGAACAAGAAATGTAATTACTATTAACAAAGGATTATGAACAGCTGGAAGTACTTTATACTGACCCTGCTACTATGGTCGACAGACACAGGGATGGCGCAATCTGTTGGCCGCACGCAGATAGACGTTGCGAGTGGGTTGTCGAATAACTTCGTCTTGTCGATGGCCCTTGACGGAGATGGAAACGTGTGGGCAGGCACGGAAGCTGGGCTGAATCGTATTGCAGGCCAAACAGTAAGCACCTACCGCCGCGAACAGTTGGGCGTGGCTAACGATAAAGTGTTTTCGCTGTTCTATGACCACCACGGCAATCGGATGCTGATAGGGACGGAAATGGGGCTTGTCGTTTATGATTGTAGGCAGGGGCATTTTGAACATCATGTGAAAGGGGACAAATTGGAAAGTTATAGTTTGGTGGACATGGCCGACGACCACCGACAAGGAGTATGGCTCATTTATGGAAATGGAAAGATACAGCATTTGGACTTTGTGACGAACGAACTGACTACGTTGCCCGTGAAGCTGTCTGGAAGTCGCTGTGGAATGGATGACGGGCAAGGCCATCTCTACATTGGGCACAGTAAGGAGGGAATGAGCATAGTTAACCAGAAGGAGCCTTACGCCGTGCGACACTTTTCGGGTTTGGACAGCAAGAAGGCTATGGAAAAATGTGCAAACCCTGAGAGACTGCCCAGTAACAATGTGAGGCGTATAGTGAAAGATAGCAAGGGACGCATCTGGATTGGGACAGACCAGGGACTAGCGCAGTTTGACCCTGTTGCGCAATCGTTCGCATTGGTTCGAAGCAGTGCAGAAACGGAGGACTATCGTGCCAATGTCTTTGATATTAAGGAAATGGCTGACGGACACCTGTGGACAGCCAACGACGTCGGAGGAGTAATGACAGACGAGGGCAGACAGGTGGAAACGTCATCGATGAATACGCGTTTTATCTTGCAGGACACTTACCACAATGTCTGGATTGGTAACCATAGCACGGGGGTGGACTTCCTTCCAAATCATAAGCCTTTCTTTCGTGCACTTAATGTCGCAAATAAGCAGGCTGCAAAGCGTGTTTATGGCATCAGTAATGACCGTCAGGGCAGAATGTGGGTGAGCGGTGAGGATGAACTGAGCGTGTATGGCTATCAAGGTGATGTGGCAGACGGACTTACACTTGAGGGCCATTGGCAGGTAAGTGGTATGAAGCATCGCTCACATTCGTTTGCACGCTGCCTGATGGTCGACAGTCGAGGCTTCGTGTGGTTGGGAATGGAAGACGAGGGCGTCATACTGTTCGATACCCATCGGCAGACATTCGAACCGATAGACATTGGCTATGACGTGTGTGACATACACTCTTTTATGGAAGATACCGACGGACGGATATGGATAGGGGCGGAATATGGTGTGTGCATTTATGACAATGGTCGGGTCAGTCATCAAGGTGCCATTACTCAACTGGTTGGTGGGGCTCCGGTCACTAGTTTCATCCGCCTGTCACCGACCCAATTATTGTTGACAACGCAGGGTAGGGGACTATCTGTTGTCGATACAAAAACAATGAGCGCTCAGCACTTAACTATGACCGATGGGCTTCCTTCGAACAATATCAATCAAGCCTTGTCCGATAGAAAGAGTGGCCTTTGGTTGGCTACTAACGAGGGAGTGGTGCGATTGGCAGATTTTCATAACCTTAAAAATATTACCGTCTATGGCACCCAAGCTGGGCTGGAAGACCATCAGGTGCGTGCAATCCAGCAGGATGAGCAGGGACGCATATGGGCAAGTACTTTTTCGGGCATTGTCTGTCTGGACACCGTGTCTGGACGTTTCTATAATTATGGACAACAGCGAGACACGAGTACTGGTGGCTTTATGGAAGGCGCTGTCGCCACCTTGAAGGACGGAATAATAGCGTTCGGTTCGGTCAAAGACGTGTACTATTTCCGACCTGAAGACACGGAGACAGACTGGGAGATATCGCCCGTTAGGATTGTCCGGTGCGAAGTATTCAGTCCAACGGGAGAGGAGAAAGCCCCTTTGTATGTGCAACCTGACGGTGACGGACGCCTGAAGTTGACTGCCCAGCAGAACACTTTGTGCTTGGCCTATACCATTAGCAACTATGCCCAGGCCGATGACGTGGAATTCTCATACATGATGAAGGGACTGAGCGACAAGTGGTATGCAGGCGGTAACAATCACGAAGTTGTGTTCCGTAGCCTGCGCCCTGGTAACTACACATTTGTGTTGCGGGCAAAACTGAGAAGTCAGGACTGGGAGAAGGCCACTATTACACAACTCAGTATTCGTATCGCACCACCTTTCTGGCAGTCGTGGTGGGCATATCTTTTCTATACAGCATTGGCCTTGACCATAATACTATTTTTAGTTCAGCAATACAAGCGTCGAATTGCCTTGCACAATTCCCTTGAAATGACGCGACGTGAGAGTTTGCAGAAGCAAGAATTGAACGAGGAACGTCTGCGGTTTTTTACCAATATTACCCATGAATTGCGTACGCCCCTCACACTTATCTTGGGGCCCTTGGAAGACCTTGCTGCAGATGATAGCCTGACTACAGGAAGCAGGAGGAAAGTGGAAATGATAAACAGAAGTGCTGGTAGGCTTCGTGACTTGATCAATCAGATTCTGGAATTCCGAAAAACCGAAACACAAAATCGCACACTTACAGTGGCAAGGGGCGACGTAGGGCAGTTTGTAAAAGAAATTGTTCTCAATTATAAAGAATTAAATCGCAATCCAGAGGTAGAGATAAGTTATTATCAGCCGGGAAAACTTCCCAAGGTGTATTTCGATTCGGAGGTCGTGGCCACGGTTCTCAACAACCTGCTCTCCAATGCTGTCAAATATACGGAACGAGGAAGTATTGACATTACTGCCGAAGCAAAGGACGATAAGGAAATAATGATTTCTGTGGCTGACACTGGTTATGGAATTGCCGCCGAAGCACTTCCACACATCTTCGATCGCTATTATCAGGCCAAAGGCAACCATCAGGCTTCAGGTACAGGTATTGGTTTGTCACTCGTGAAATCACTCGTCGACCTGCACGAAGCACAAATTATGGTGGAGAGTGAAGAAGGCAAAGGTTGTAAGTTCACTCTTTCACTGTCGGCAGTTAACAGCTATCCCAACGCCTTGCACAAGGAGGATGATGAGAATGATGAGGCGAGAATGAAGGCTGAAGAATTGGATGAAGTAGAAGAAGGAGAAGAAAGCATGGAGGCACAACAACCACTGTTACTGATAGTTGAGGATAACGAAGACATCAGGCAGTACATCGTCGATTCTTTGTGCGATGACTTCCGAATTCTTCAAGCCAGCAACGGCGTGGAAGGTGTTGCTCTTGCAGGAAAACACGTGCCTGACCTCATCGTAAGTGACATTATGATGCCCAAGATGAATGGAATTCAACTGACACGCCAAATCAAAGACACCATACAAACTTGCCACATCCCTGTTATTTTGCTAACGGCAAAGGACGCCGATGAAGATAAAGAAGAAGGATACGACAGTGGAGCCGACTCCTATCTCACTAAGCCCTTCACGGCAAAACTCCTGACTAGTCGCATAAGAAATCTGCTTGCCAACAGGAGAAGGCTGGCAGAACAACTAAGCAATAACGGCATCGAAAACATTCCTTCCGAGCTCTCGTCGCCAACGAGTTCACTCAGTCGGCTTGACCGTGAGTTTATGGAAGGCCTGAATCGAACCATAGAAGAGCATATCATGCAGACGGACATCGACATGGCTTTCCTGACCGATAAGATGGCAATGAGTCACAGTACCTTCTACCGAAAAATAAAGGCTTTGACAGGACTTACGGCTAAGGAATATGTACGTAAACAACGTTTGCGCCATTGCTATAAATTACTTGAAAGTGGCAACTACAATGTGACTGAAGCCGCCATGATGACTGGATTCAGTCAGATGGCCCACTTCCGTGAAGTATTCAAAAAGGAATTTGGAATTCTGCCTTCTGAACTTACAAAAGGATCAGCCAAACCATGAAGAATAATGATATTGAGAAAAGCACAGTATACGAATGAATATGATATTTATTTTCATCCAAATGTTAAATATGTGCAACATCGTTATAAATATTTTCTGTAATTTTGCAGCACGAATTACATTATCCTATCATACAATGAGACAATTACTAACTGCACTTCTGGCTCTGATAGCCATAAACACGACAGCACAGACCCCCAACACGTCAGTTTCTCAGCAAGAGAGGTTAGACCGTGGTTTCGTGGCAATCAATACACTGGCGAGCTCAACGTTCCTAACATGGCGACTGCTTGGCAGTGACAACGAGCATACCTCGTTCTTGGTTCTCAAAGATGGAGCAGTTGTTGGCGACACCATTCGCAATGCTACAAGCAAGCGAGTAAGTTCAAACGCTACAACGGAGTTCCAATTGGTAACTCTGCAGAATGGAGTGCCCACAGACACCATTGCTCCCGTATCATTCAACAAACGAGGGTATCATCTGTTACAACTCGACCGTCCTGCCGCTGCAAGCAATCAAAGTGGAAACTATACATATTCACCTAACGATTGTTCGGTGGGGGATGTGGATGGCGATGGGCAATATGAGCTCTTAGTAAAATGGGATCCTAGTAATTCGAAGGACAATTCCCAGAATGGCTACACGCGTAATGTGTATATAGACTGCTATCGTTTGTTTACAGGCGAGAAACTGTGGCGTGTAGATTTGGGTGTGAACATTCGTGCCGGAGCTCATTACACGCAATTCCTTGTCTATGACTTTGATAAGGATGGACAGGCTGAGCTGATATGCAAGACCGCTCCAGGCTCTATGGATTCCGAGGGAACGTATGTCAATAAGGTTGCCGACCTCGTTTCGATTCGGAATGCGAACAATACGAAGGACTGGCGTAACTCAAACGGACGCATCGATGGTGGACAGGAATACCTGACGGTGTTCGAGGGACTCACGGGCAAGGCCATTCATACCATAGCCTATTACCCAAACCGCAATGCGACGGCATCATTGAGCGAGGCTTCGGGTTCCTTCAACTGGGACGACCGAAGTGGGAAGAGCGACTATGCAGGCTACGGCAATCGTGGTGAGCGCTATTTGGCATGTGTGGCTTATTTGGCAGGTCAGGACGAACGGCCTTCAGCGGTAATGTGTCGTGGCTACTACACCTTTGCCTATCTGTGGGCAGTGGATTTCGACGGGGAGAAACTGAGGACTCGCTGGCTTCATAGTTCAGACAAGAAGACAAGTTACAAGTTGCGGGATGCCAGTGGTAAGACGACAACCTATACGCCTGCTGCCGGTACAGCGGGAATGGGACGCAACACCATGTATGCCAATGGTAATCACAACCTTTCAGTTGCCGATGTGGATGGAGATGGTTGTGATGAGATTATCTGGGGCTCGGCAGCACTTGACAACGATGGTAAGATGCTTTACGCAGTTGGGTTTGGACATGGAGATGCCATTCATCTAGGAGACATGAACCCAGATCGTCCGGGTTTGGAACTCTTTGACATCCATGAGGAAAAAGGCGCATATGCTTGGGATCTACACGATGCTGCTACGGGAGAAATCTTATGGAAAGGTGGGCAAGAAGGAGCCGATAATGGTCGTGGATTAGCCGCAGACATTGTCACGAGTAATCGTGGTTATGAGTTTTGGTCGGCTTACGGTGGCTTTGACAAGGGAAGTCGCAATCAAAATCCCTTTAATGCCATCACAGGCAGGGAAGTGGGCTCACAGAAACCGTCTATGAACTTCCGCATATACTGGGATGGTGATGTGTATGATGAAATGCTCGATGGCACGACCATTACAAAGTGGTCTTCTAGTGGTGCTGCGACAGAGTTGGGTGTCTTTGCAACGGCTTCTAGTCAAAGGACATTTTCGGCATTGGGTATGACTCCCTCTTCATGCAATGGGACGAAGGCCACACCTTGCCTTCAGGCCGATCTCTTTGGCGACTGGCGTGAGGAAGTAGTGTGGTGGAATAACAATGACCCTTCGCAGTTATATATTGTCAGCAGTACTTCAACTACGAAGTTTAGAGTGCCGACACTGATGCACGACCATACTTATCGCATGGCTGTCGCGTGGCAGAATTGTGCCTACAACCAACCGCCTCACTTGGGTTATTATCTACCTGATTTTGCTTCTTCGTTCCAAGGAGTGGATGATGATGTGACAGCCATTGCGGACTCGCGCCAAGACAAGAGAGTTGTTGCTCGCACCTATTATAATTTGCAAGGACAACAAATGGAATCTCCTGTTAAATCATCACAAATATATATGGTAAAAGAGCGTCACGCCGATGGCTCAACTACTACGAAGAAATATCAAAACAGATAAGATCTCTTACAAAGCAGGCGCATTCAAGGATTAAACAAATAACCTAATGGTTATATAAACATGAAAAAGGAGTCACGAATTCTCGTAACTCCTTTATTTTTATCGTGGACCAGCTAGGGCTTGAACCTAGGACCTCCAGATTATGAGTAAGACAGAATGATATTTTGTGAATTTTTAATATCAGAAGTTTGGTTGATTGCCAAATAGTTACTATTTTTGCAGCAGTTTATGATATCACATAAAACCCTGTATCAAAACGTCTCTGTTTTCCCATTGTTTTCCCGAAGAGCATTGGAAAACACGGGGTTTTGGGAGGAAATGAGAGACTTTGTTTTCCCAATGTTTTCCCGAAATAGAGAAAAGGGTGAAGTTGAGACCTCCAAACTATTGACTTAAAATGGCAAAGAAATTAGACACAACCTACAAGAGCGCACGATTTAGGAATTGCACCTATGCGCTCATCCTTGACAAACGTCATCCGAAGAAAGACAGGAGCACGTTTCCCGTCGCAATGCGCTATACCATAGACAGAAAGTCGTGGTACAACTTCGTAGCTGGCGAGTTCACGGGGGAAGATTTTGCGAAGGTCTGTAACCTCAGCGCCAAGGCTGTCCGCTCAGAACTCTACGAAAAGAAATTGGAATTTGATGCCATCTTTGAGGCGCAAGTGGAGCTAATTGAGCGTCTGGGAAATAGTCTGACGCTCGATAGAATAAAGACTGCCATCACTGGTGTTGACACCTCCAAGGAGGCTTCCTTTTTCAGCGTGTGGCAAGACAGGATCAATTTCTTTCGGACCAACAACAATGGAGAGCAATATACCACAGCCGAGTCATACGAGTGCGCCATGAAGTCTTTCCAAAAGATTCTTTGGGACAGACCGATTAGTGGTTTTAAGGTAGGGAAGGAAGATATTGAATACTGGAGTAACGGAATGCAAAATGGTGTGCTGAATGAGAATGGTGAGTTAATCGGTCAGATAAGAGAGGCAACAAGAGGCCTTTATCTCCGAAACTGTCGCGCAGTCTGGAATGAATGCGTGTCACGGGGCTATCTAACCAACCAAGAATATCCATTTTCGAATGTCAAGAAAAAGAAGCTCGTGGCGATACCTGTCGGCGACACAAGGAAGGACCACTACCTGAATGTCCAGCAGATGACAGAATTGTATCGGGTATTCATCGAGAAACGCTATCCTGACAAATGGAAGAAAGGCTATTCAGAAAAAGCCCATTACTCATTGGGATTATTCCTTGTCCAATATCTGTGTAACGGTTTCAATATGGCCGATGCAGCCGAACTTAAGTATTCGAAATTCTATTTCGACTCTGGTAGGAAAGCGTTCAAATTCAAACGAGTGAAGACCAGAAATCGCACAGAAGGTGGCGGTGAAGTAATAATCCCCATCATTGAACCATTACAGAGAATCTTT
>JAEEGK010018193.1_pt1 | contig 15227 bp, 9 predicted proteins | sample 8958771 | NCBI WGS metagenome assembly JAEEGK01 (sample SAMN16246547, study PRJNA631951) | gut metagenome | biome: gut microbiome; feature: rumen; material: SC-attached | host: Bos | place: Iran: Karaj | collected 2018-10 | reverse complement strand
ATGCTAAATTATTGATAATTGTTTCAAGTTTGCGTGCAGCCACCTTAATATTATAACGCTCTGCAGCCAGTTTCTTTGCAGATAGGCTGCATTGTTCCCACAAGCCATTTGTTTGAAAAAGGTTCTCTATTGACTTAGCAAGTGTTTCAGCGTCATTAGGCTTATAAATCAAACCTGCCGTATCCACTATTTCATTGAATGAACCAGTGTAGGGTTCTACTGCAGGAACACCAGCCGCAAAAGCCTCAAGCAGATATAGCCCTACACTTTCTTCAAATTGAAGAGGTACTGCTATGACAGAAATCTGTTTATAAAAAGCAGCATGGTGCTCCCAATTGTATGTCTCCTCTATAGTTACATCGCTTTTGTAAGGTGCCAACAGTTTGCGGATTTTGCTTAAAAACGCCTTGTCCTGAGAAGTGTATCCTCCGCCAATGCGCAACTTCAGTCTTGGAATGGTATTCCATGTCTTTAATAAAACGAAAGCCTCTGCTAAAACTTCTAATCCATCAGACTGATTCATACGATAGAAAAAACCTATCGTTGGATCTTCTGGATGAGTGTCAGTAGAATATTTCTCTATATCTACTCCAGGATAGACTACATGGACAGGTGGCGTATTATTTCCATGCGGACTCCTGTTTAATAGTGCTATCACCTTTTCTTTATAATACCGACTCGTAGTAATCACTGCATCCGTATATTTCAGATTTTCAGAAATGCCTTGCCAAGCCAATGCGGCATCCTCCTTGCGAAGTCCGTCTATCCACACTTCTTCATCTTGTGCCAGACACAAAATCTTAAGAGATGGAGCCTTTTCCTTTAATGCTTTGGCAATGCCAACCAACATAGAAGAGGATATATAAACAGCATCTGGTTGCTCTTTATTTACAATCCAATCTATCATTTCCTGCACCATATTGCCAAAAGTCATGCCTTCTCCAGTAATCATAGATAGCGTCATATCTTCCATGCCATCACTGGTAGTGGTGCCAGCCATCGACATGGCGATATCAAGCAATGGTTGAGCGCCAAGAAGTTTCTTTAGCCATGCAGGAATAGGTTTGTCCTTAAAGAACTTCTGTCCCACGTAATAAGAGGTGGCAGGGAAAAACAGCGGTGTATCTGCTTGAAATTCCTTCTGTCTCAGTGGGAGATAAATAGGCATGATGACCACCTGATGACCTGCACGTTTCATGGCTTGTGCCATGAGGTTGTCACGGAAGCAATTACCACAGTAATAGGCATCTCCTGAACTCGTTATGACGAAAACTATTTTCATGTCATTCTACATTCTAGTTTGAAGATTCTCTAACAGCATTGTGACAATTCCGTTTAACAAACCACCAAATAAGTCCGATAAACAGTGCCATGAAAGCCAAACTTTGCAACCATGTCATCCAGTCATTATGGCTGAAGTTATTGCAAGTACTCAATAAAGCCGCTACAGTTCCGCTGCAAACGGCATATAGCGGAAGCAAAACATTCTCACGGAAAAGCAATCCTTCCATACGATCCGGTGCATAACCAATACTTTGATATAATCGGATATCCGACTGACGTGCCAATAGATTTTTACGGATGACTATGATGAAACTCAGGATGCCAAGCAAGATGCCAATACCTCCTAATGAAAGAAAAATGCTCAAATAGGTATTGACCAGTTCATTGAAAGTATTCAATCGCTGCGCAGTTGTCACCACACGTATACCATACTCATTGAGAGCTTGTGAAAGCAATGTGCTTACTTCCTGAGATTGCTCTGTTTGGATAAGCATAATCTCCGATCCAGAAATTTCTGGCCATACTTCTTTGAATAGTTGCTTGTCCATCAGTGCATAGCCCTGGAAGATACCCGTTGCTAATGCTCCAGCTATTAACAGATTCACAGGCTTACCATTATCTTTCTGATAATGCAAGGTATCCCCAACCGTCATTCCTAAACTCCACATTAAGGATTCTTGATCTACAAGCACAGGATAGACATCACCATTTGCTTTTGTATATTCAGTGAATTCTATAGGTCCTTGGACGATTTCAAACGTACTACTTTGTAATTCCTCCATATCTACACCTAAAATGGTTGGTTGTGAGACCTTGTTTAGGTTTAAACAACTGGCATCATCAGCCCCTAAGCGAAGGGTCTGCATGATGGAGATTCCTGAAGGCAAGGCGTCAAGCGACAACTGATGGCGTCCTTCCGCAGTGTTCAAATCATAATAGACAGGCACGGTAGTTTCAGCCCATAATGAATAACCACCAGTAGCATTGGTCGGTTTTTGAGAATCCGTCACTTGTTGGCGATTCAGTCCCACTGCAAAAATAGTAAAGACACCAAAAGCAAGGGCATAATATGCTCCTCTCTGTTGTTTCATGTGGTAGAAAAGCGTCGCAAAGGTTTGTTTCTCAAGCGTAAAAGCATGGGGTTCAGGTTTGCTTTTACGAGTGATGTAATATTCTCCCCATAACCCTGCAAGAACAACCAACAGAATACCTAGCAACACAAAAAGATAGAGTGAGTTTACTGAAAGAATATTCACTATGAAGACGACAATAGAGAGAATGGTAAAACCTATAGCAGACACCCAAATCCGCTTTCCGCGATGATGCTCTGTTTGTCCTGCTTGTCCATCCGTATGAACCGCTTTAGCTATCTGATACCAGAGTAGTCCCAATATGACTATGATACTTACGACAATTCCTGCAATGACAGAAATCCCATCAATATATATGCCTAAACTCGATGTCTGTGTTGCTCCTTGCCAAATATTGCCCAGCAACCACATAATAATAGCAGTATACAATATACCAACAATAACCCCCAATATGGTGGCTATGCAAACAACGGGCAATGCTTCTCTCCAAAGATTCTTTATGATACGCTTGTCTGTATATCCCAATGCTTTGAAAAGTTGTACCTCTCCCCTACGCTGCCAAAGCATTTCGCTAAGCGGACTCACAAATAAAAGCAATGCTGAAATGATGATGAAAAAGCCTAATGCAAGGAAGAGACTGGCAAAGTCTATTCCATTTTTAGCGGCATATAATCCACTCTCACGAGGTTGAATGATTTGTACATCAAACATAGAGAGTTGCAAACCTTCGACCTTTGTGGGATGATCAGAAACACGCAATGCAGTGGCCGTACCATAATCGTTGCTCCAAATATCTTTCATCAAACTGTAGGGCAACAAGGCTTTGGGAGTGCTCCGATAGAGGTTCCAGTACTCTTCATCCTCGTCGCTAATCAGTGTCATATCCAATGGAAGGTCACTGTCCCAATCCGTACATCGCTCCACATCCGACAATCCTGGAAACTCGGCACTCAATCTCCCATCTTCAACCAATTTACTTAATGGAACGATACTGCCCACTCGTAAACTAACGGAATCTGTCTTTAGATCTTTCAACCCTTTGGACACATAATAACTTACCGTAACTCTGTCGCCCACTGAAGCATGAAGTCGCTGTGCTGTATAATCCGAGAGGATCAATTCATCAGTTTGAAGCGTATGGCCACCAAACTCCTTAATAGCTGTCACAAAAGAATATGGCACAGAGGTGTCTCCTAAACGAATGCCATTAGCAAGATAAGTAAAAAGATGGTTGACATGATTATTCTCATGCTCAATGTAATCTACCACTGAAGATTGCAAGAAAACACGATCAGTTGTGATTTCGGCATATTCATTCATTTGATGTATTTGGAGTCCAGAATAGGAAGGATTCCAGACCTCAGAAAAATCAGTTTCAGAAATAGTTTTTTCCGAAAGTATCAGATTGATTTTACCTTCAACCTCCATGATCTCTGCTATTTCATCACGGCTGACAAATATATTTAAAGGTGTGGTTTGTTCATTTTTGAGACTAAGATTGCCACCTTCATCTTTGGGTTTTATACCTGCCTGTTCTAATCGTAAACTGGCAGTATAATTATCTGTCACAAATAGAGAGCCAGATGGCACCAAACCTCCCTTTGGTAAACGAAGCACAATAGCTTCTGCTGGCGAAAGATGAAGTTCATCTGCCAATGCTTGATTAAGCAATGCACGTCCATACATGTCTTCTCCTTCCAATCCCCATACCATTACTGGAAGTAATTGTCCATTACGTGAGATGAAACCATCCGTTAGCAAGACACCTTTCGCTCCTTCTCTAAAGAGCGGTTCCTGCAAGATACTTTCTGACAAGAAAGAGTTTCGTGAAAAGATGACAGATTCAACATTCCCTAAGCGTTCTGTCACTCGATGGATCAAAGTTTGGCGTACGGAATGACCTATGAGCAAACTGCCCACAATGACTGCTACCGTAATCAGTACAGCCAATGAGATCAGACGGTAATAGCGCTTGTAAAACCGCACTGAATCATTATTCCCTATGCCAAACACTTTCCGCATTGATTATATTATTCTCTTACTAATACCCCATCTATCAATGTGACTATCCTTTTAGCTGCATGTGCCGTTTGATCGGAATGTGTCACCATGATGATTGTAGTTTGCAATTTTTTATTTACTAGTTGGAACAATGAAGCTATATGCTGAGCATTGTCTTTATCCAATTGTCCTGTGGGCTCATCGGCCAAAAGTACAACAGGTTTATTAATCAAAGCCCTACAAACAGCCACACGGCAAGCCTCTCCTCCCGATAAGGTCAGAGGGAATTGGTTTTCCAACGATGCAATGTTTGTCAACTCCATCAATTGTCTGGCCCAATTGATTTGTTCTTCTGAAACTTCATTCGCTGAAGCCATCAGTGGCAACAGGATGTTTTGCAACACATTATATTGTGGCAACAAGCGGTGGTCTTGGAATACAAAACCTATTTTCTTGTTGCGAACTGAAGCCAAATCCACATTGCCATCTAATAGCGACTGGCCTTCCAGTACATAAGTTCCGGAATCTGGTAAGAGCAAAGTTCCTAAGATATTCAATAAGGTGGTCTTTCCTGCTCCAGACTGTCCTCTGACGGCAACGAAATCCCCTTGCTCTACTTCCAGACAAAGTTGGCGAAGCACATGATTCGTCCGTGCCTCTCCATCTTTAAAAGATTTACTGATATTTTTGAGTTCAAGCAGTGCCATAAGAATGTAATAATCGTTAAACATTAAGACGCTCCAAAGCAAAGCAGTGTGCCACGTGTCGTCAGTATGAAGAAATGGTCTTTGATTACCGCAGGAGAACCTAATATCTGCTCACCTGTATCGTATTCCCATTTCAGAGAACCATTATTTGCATCAAGGATTGAAACAATGCCCGTGCTAGTACAAACAATGACCTTATCATCACATACCAAAGGTGAACTATCCCCAGTATCGCCTTTCAGCATGTATTTCCAAAGCACTTCTCCATTTTTCCTACTGATAGCGACTAAGTGCCGACTATCAGGAAGTACATACACGGCATCATCAGACACGGCAGGGACAGAAGTTAAAGATCCATCGGCATCCGTGGCTTCTACAAGCATCTTATGAGTATTGATCTTCCCATTCTTCAATTCAAGTTCATAGACATCCCCAGCATAATCGGCCACATAAGCATGCCCATCTTTTATGGCAGGTGAAGCAGGAATATAAGCTTGCACCTCCAAGGAGTCTGTCTGAATGCCTGTCTGACAATCTATCAGACGCAACCATGCATCACATCCTCCAAACAACACATGGTTCTGCCAAATAGCTACTGCACCATTGATGTAATAGCCCGATTCAAAATGATTAAGTTCATTGCCATGCTCTTGATCGACCACATACATATAGTTGTCGTAGCTTCCAAAAACCACAGCTTTTTGTCCTTTATAATCTACTAGATTAGGAGTCGCAGAGATTTGCCCCAAAGTTTCAAATGTCCATAAAGTATCGGCACGCTGCAAATCGATAGCCTCTAAGATTCCATCTATTCGTCCGATATAAAGCACACCATCACGGATGATAGGCGTAGCTTCTACACTGGTCTTCATGTCATAATCAAAAACAAGTTCTCCCGAAAGGTTCACGCCAAACACATGGCCACGCCGATTGACCCAATAGGTGACCTCATTATATACAATAGGCGACGAAACGGTACGTATACCATCTTTATAACTCCATAGTAATGTAGGAGATTCTGGTAAATTCAGAGATGTATAACCACTCATAGCCGCATCTGCGCGATAAAAAGGCCAATCGGTCGTAAAGTTATAGCCAACTGGTTCTCTTCCGCTGCATGCCACAAGGGTTAAGAGCAACAAACTATATATAATGTATTGTTTCATATTCAATCTTCTAAATACAAAGCACCAGTAGGACAAAGCTTGGCGATGTCTTCACTGACATGTGCGCGGCTCTCATCGGGAATAACCACTTGCATGCCAAAGCCTCGCCCTTTGAATGTAAAACCATCCTTGGTATTATATACACACAACCCGCAACGAATGCACTTAGCTGGTTCAAACCACAAACGTCCCACCACGTGTTTCTTCACTTTGAAAGGAAGGTCGGATGACACTCCATAACGCGGAGACTTGATACCGCATTCATCAGCCAACTTCCTAAGCTTACATGTATCCTGTGCTGCACAAGCGCAATGAAGGCAATTGGATGGTACGTCTGTACTGACTTTCAGCCACTCTTTCTCCTTTGGAGAAAAATGTCCGAGCTTTGAAGTGAACATTTTGGCTTTCCCCTTTGGTAAAGGATTGGTATTAGGATCTGGATCTGGTGCCTGACTCATCTGTCGGATGATCTCACGTATCTCCACATGCTTGTCAACCATGCCACGACGGCAGACCTTTTCACAAGGGGTTTTGGGACAGTCGTCACAGCCAAGTGTTGGCAAATCAAAGGCTGCGGCAATATACCTCTTGGCTTCAGAATAACGATTAGTATCATAATACCACAGTACCCGCTCCACATTCAGTCCCTTCGGACAAACCGTCGTACAAGGTGCCTCACAGTCGGCACGATGGTCGCTGAGCAACAATTCCAACGCTATTCTACGAAGTTCTACGACATCCTCCGTGTCTGTCAAAATCTCCATCCCTTCTACCGGATGTGTGGAACAGGAAGGTATCATCTGTCCATTGGTTGCATTTTTGACCATACACACCATGCAAGATGCCATATGCTCCATCCCTTCAGCATAGCACATGGAAGGGATTCGCTTACCTAAACGGTTAGCTATCTGCCACAAGGTTTCTTGTTCTTGTACCTCTACCTCAATATTGTCTATCGTAATCTTCATGTTCAATTCTTTATAGGAACTTTCTTTATCGCATTGAAGCTGCATTCATTGATGCAAAGCCCACACTTCACACATTTATCCACATCAATGGTATGCTGCTCATAAGGTGTATAAGCAATCGCATCGGAAGGACAAGCCTTCGCACACTTGGTACATCCCATGCAGTCCTCTGTAATCACATAGTTGATCATATCCTTGCAAGTACCTGTACGACAAATACCTTCGATATGCTCATCATACTCGTCACGGAAATACTTTAACGTGGACAAAACTGGATTTGGAGCCGTCTTGCCGAGTCCGCAGAGTGCTGATTTCTGTACACTCTTTGCCAGTTCTTCCAATTTGACAATATCTTCGGGCTTACCCTTTCCTGTACAAATCTTGTCCAGCAAATCGAGCATGCGTTTCACACCCACACGGCAGAAGGTACACTTTCCACAGCTCTCATTCGATGTAAATGTGGTGAAGTAACGAGCCACATCGACCATGCAACTGCTTTCTCCAAGTACCACCAATCCACCGGAACCCATAATGGCATCCAGTCTCTTTAACGCTTCATAATCCACTTTCACATCACATTCGCTGGCAGGAATACAACCACCAGATGGACCACCTGTCTGCACGGCTTTCAGTTTCTCTCCTCCTTCTACGCCACCACCGATGTTCTCGATAATCTGATTCAATGTAGTGCCCATGGGAACTTCAATCAAACCTCCGTGATTCACTTTGCCAACTAAGGCAAAAACTTTCGTTCCCTTACTGCTCTCTGTGCCATACTTGGCATACTCAGCTGCTCCATGATGAAGAATATAAGGAATCTGACTGTATGTTTCCACATTATTGATCAATGTAGGACATCCATATAAACCCGAAACGGCAGGGTATGGTGGACGTAGTTTGGGAAAACCACGTTTTCCTTCAATCGAAGAAATCAAAGCTGTTTCCTCACCACAGACGAATGCACCGGCACCTTCAAACAACCGTATGTCGAAAGAGAAGTCTGTACCTAGAATGTGTTCTCCGATAAACCCTTTCTCTCTACACATCTCCAACGCTTTTCGGATGCGAATGACAGCTTGTGGATATTCTGCACGGATGTAGAAGATACCATTCGGCGCCCCTACTGCATAGCCGGCAATTACCAGTCCTTCTATCACACGCAGCGGATAAGATTCCAGCAGAATACGATCCATGAAAGCCCCAGGATCACCCTCGTCACCATTACAGATGACATACTTCTTAAGATTGGTTTGCGACGCCACCATCTGCCACTTACGTCCCGTAGGAAAACCTCCACCACCACGTCCACGAATCCCACTTTGAAGCACCGTGTTTATAACTTCCTCACGCCCCATTTTCGTAACGGCTTTCTTCAATGAATCAAAACCACCACGAGCCATATACTCCTCGATATCCAGAGGATTCATCTTACCATAGCCTTCGGTAGAGATGCGCAACTGTTCCTCAAAGAAATTATTAATGGTACGTGTGCGATGATCCTCATTTAGGAACGCACTACTTTCCCAAGCCTCATCCGTCTGGAATTGATTCACTTGATGGAACAGCATGTTCTTCCACTGACGCAGTTTACTCTTTGGCTTGAAATGTTTCATCAGAATCTCACGCACATCGGTAGGCTTCACATTCGGATAGCGGAAAATCTGTCCATCAGACATGGCTACATCAATCAAAGGTACTTGGTTGCATGCTCCGACACAACTGACTGGCTTAATTCTCACATCTAAGCCCAAAGTTTGTGCTTCGGAAGTCACTTTCTGATAGATTTCTGCGGTACCACTGGCCTGACAACAATTTTCCATGCCCAAACGAATCTCACCTTCGGCTTGATCCTCTCCTTCTTCAGCATGTCGCTTCTCTTGTTGTTCAGCATAGATACGGAAAGCATCAATCACTTCCTTCACCCTACCCGGTTGTACATGTCCATAGATCTTTTCATCTATCTGTACTACAGGTGCCAATGCACAGACACCCAGACAGGCGATTTTCTCAATAGAGAACTCTCCATCGGCAGTGGTAATACTCTCTCCATCCATATGCAATTCACGTCTGAAGGCATCATAGACATTATCCGAACCTTTCACATGGCATGCAGTACCATTACAGATCTTGATGACGTGCTTGCCGTAAGGAATATGTCGGAAAAGCGAATAGAATGTCGAAACACTAATGAGTTGGGCACGATCAATTTCCGTTCGTTCATAGACTCGTTCCAACACATCAGAGCGCAGATAGTTAAACTCCTCTTGCAATGCCTGCAATAGTGGTATCACAAGCTCGCGAGTGGTCCCAATCCTGTCGATGATAGCATCTGTACGTGCCATCAAAGCAGCTTTCTCTTCTGCAACTTTCGTCTTACAATTATCACACATAATCAGTTGGCAGCTACACAATAAATACTCTCGTTGGTTCTAATAACCATCTTCCCATCGGTAAAGGCCGGTGTGGCAAATGTCTTCTCTCCCGTATCAATGGTATTGATGAGTGTGGCATCTTTGTTTGCCGAGAAGATATAGACCTTCCCTTCTACACTGGCCAGATAAACTTTGCCTTCCACAATCATTGGAGAGGAATAGAACTGTACCCCTAAATCATGCTCAGCAAGCAATTCCCCTGTCTTTGTATCGAATGTGGCCAATACCCCATAACTGGTAGCAATAAACAACACATCCTTCGTAGCCGCAGGACTGGATACTTCGGGCAGATATTCGTTCGATTCCCAAACCAACTGACCGTCAGTAGCATTGATGGCCACCATCTTGGCGTTCTCACTGGCACCGAAGACGATGCCATCTGATGCACATGCACTAGCCCCCACCTCACCGCTCATACAGCTCACCTGCCAGATCTGTTCACCATTGGCAGGATTGTAAGCTGTAATCATTGGATTACCCATTATAATAAGTTGTGGTTTGTTTTCTATGTAAGCAATCATCGGAGAAGCCCATGTGGCTCTCTCTGTACGGTTCTTCGTCCATACGGTATTTCCATTGGCCAAGCTTAATGCCATCAGTTTCGGAGAAGAATCATTGTCGTATTGCACGATAACAATATTGCCATAAATCAACAAGGAAGAAGCAAAGCCATAATGATTGTCGGGCACACCCAGATTCTTTGCCCAAAGCCGATTGCCCTCCATGTCGGCACAAATAATGTCACCCGTTGCAAAAATCGCACAAACCTGATTCCCATTTGTAGCCACTGTCGAAGCTGCCAAACCAGTATCGTCATTCACACGAGGCATAGAAGATGGAGAACCGGCAATGCCCGATGCCTCGAGTTTCCATTTTTGCTCACCGGTGTTGATGTCATAACAATACAGTTCACGGGAATTATTGTCCGCTCCTGTGAAGAACACATTGCGACCGTTGATTACTGGAGAATTGTAACCAGCCTTAGGAACTGCAGTCTTCCATAGAATGTTGGTGCCAGCCTGTAAGTTCCATGAAGTAGGAATGCCACGTGCAGAGGATTGCCCGTTCGATGTGTTGCCACGGAAAGCGTTTTGAGTCACTTTGGAAACAGGCACTTCCTCCTGAGCGGTTTCAGCATCAGAAGCATCCTCTGAGTTCTCCTCAGTCGCATCATTGGCATCCGTTTCTTCCGTAGTTTCAGCATCAGCCAAAACATCACCAGGTAATCTGTCAGTGGTGATGTCATCCGGATCAGACACCTCCTCCACAACGAAATCACCAGAGCCACCATCGTCTGCTTTCTCTGTCAACGACTTATAATAAGGTGAAGAGAAGAAAGCAAATCCTAAGGCTACCGCTGCTAATCCCACGATTCCCCAATTAATGTATTTACGGGATTTCGATTTTAAGAGCCAGTCGTCTATTGGATCAATCTCCTTGTCGGGTATTTCTTTGGTATTCTCAAAATAGAATCGAAGGCATACCATCAATATACCAATCAATCCTAACAAGATATAGATACCTGCTTTCAAGTGTCCAGACTGTACGAAATAGGCTTTACGGGCCAACAGATCGAGCTGTCGGATTTGTTCCTGCAGTTCCACGTTCTCCGAATTAGCATCATTCAAAGACTTAAGGGTTTCCACTACCTCTGTTTGTAATGGAGTTACATCCCTTACTTGAAAGTAATTGATGATCAGCATTGCCGAAAGTAACAAAATGAAGACAGAAGTTACAATGGCAATATTTCTAAACACGTCTTTTTTCATACTGTCTGAACTTTTTTTCTTTGTATAACTACTCCTTTATTCTGTGGACAATAACTGAAACATTTACCACACGACACACAATTTTTGTGGTCTATTTCATATTCTTTGCGCGTACGTCGCACAGAAAGATTTATCAACTTCAATCCTATTACCAAACCGATCAGCGCCCCTACGATGGTTCCATAAAACCTGAAATCTGCCTGAACGGCATCATTACTTTGTTGCAACTCTTCCACGGTTCTTCCTTGCGCATAGAAGGCTTCTACTTCTGGCAGCATCTCATTGTCGGGATGGGCTTCCTGTATCTGCACTAATTCATACAGACGGACTTCCTTATTGGCATAACTCAGATTGGCAGAGGACATACGCATCAGCAAGGCTCCCAATACCATCAGCAGAGGCAAGCCTACGGCATATTTCAAAACACGGATAACACCATCGTAACGTGCTTCTGTATTATTGTTCTGATAAGGAGGAAGGACGGCATCCACCGGACAAGAATTGTGGCAAAGCTGACAATTCACACAGGTCTTTTCCGTAATCTTTATCTTCCATATAGAGACTGATGAGAAGAGACTCAACAATGCGCCATAAGGACAAAGGAAACGGCAGAAAGGACGGCCAGTGAAAATAGACATAACCAACAAGATTCCTCCGAAGGTAATAAGACCAAAATCTCCTCCTAAACGGAAGATCCCTATAAAAGGATCAAACTGGCAGATGATGAATCTACTGCGTGTAAGCGCATACAGCAAAGCAAAGAACAAGTAAATCCAAGGAATCACGCTCAATGCTGAACAAACCGATTTCGATATACGATAGTTCTTGACATTCAGCAACTCTTGCAAAGCTCCAAATGGACAGACACCTGCACAGAATACCCTACCAAACAAGAAGGCAAAGATAATGGGCAGAAGGAAGAACAACAACACTACTAATGGCAGATGATATGTGTTGTCCACCATCGCTAAAGCAATATTCTGAATAGAGCCAATGCTACATACACACCCCTCACGGAAAAAGCCAAAATAAGCGACGGAAATCAGAGAGGTGATAATGATAGGACCACGTGTGCGTTTCTTATAAGCAGCCCACGTGATAAGGCTCATCAGTGCGACTAGCAGCACGATGTCCAACACATTCCAGAAGGTCTCGTAAGGCACAAAATAATCGCGCTCCGGATACTGATATCCAGATTCGAATTCTGGCCTTGGAAAACGGCTGACAATGATCATTAACAAATTCTTCATCATGCGTGATCCTTTAGTTTATAAGCCGTACCATAAGGGACACGTTGGATGGCTCCCGAAGCACAGACTTTGGAGATTTTACATTCGTTGCAGTTCAAACAGAGGTCTTGGTTGATTTGAAGATACAAGGAGCCATTGCCAAAGGAATTGCATCCCTTCACACATTTGCCACAACCATTACACAAATCCTCATCAATCGTATATTCAAAGTAAGGATCTTCCACAAACTTACGCTTGATGGCACCTGTAGGACAAATCATATTCTCAGCAGCCGTATTCAGTTCCTTGGCATTGGTACGGTAGTATCCACCACAGAGATCACAATACCCGCAAACCTTCACCGCATGAACGCAACGGACGGCAGAAACTGGCATCACACAGTCGGTTTCACATCTTCCGCATTGTGTACACACATTGGGGTCTATCTGCCAGAAGATACTGGCTTCCTCGCCTTTCACCTTACTGGCACCGGCGATGCCAACGGCAGCAATGGATCCACCTGCCAATACCGTGCCTATCTTCTTGAAGAAGTCGCGTCTTTTCAGCGGACTGCCTTCTACTAATTTCTTTTTGTCTTCCATAACTTCCTCCTAAATCGTTACACCTAACTTTAACGGACAATCCTTATTACACGTCGCACACTTTCCAGAAAGTGCCGTCCCATTTTGAGCTACTAAGGACTTATCGTATTGAAAGGTGATAATCTGATTCTTTCCTGCCACAATGAGCTTGTCACGATTTACCCTTACCTCATAAGCCGCATGTCCACCGCCTAAGGTCCTTTCATCCAGCAGCACACTCCGAAATTCACCGTCAGGACTATAGCAGCTGATGCGTGGAATACCTTTTTCCGACGTAATGATTTCTCCACCGGCATTAGAGGTCACGTACACAGGATTACAGCAACCACTGAAACGGCCGTCATTAATACCAGCTTCTCCAAATGATGACAGATACTCGCCATCGGCTGTATAGCTTTCTACTAAATGCCTGCCAGGATTCGAGCAATAAACCGTTCCGTTCATGTGCATCACACCGAAAGAATAGCTAGGTACCACAAAACCATTGGGACTCTGTATGAACTTCACGAATGTACCATCGGTCAAGTACTTACACATCAGCTTGTTCTGTGCATCAGTGATGAATACATTCTCTCCAAAAACGGTCAGTGAGCAATAATCGGCATTCTCATCACACGCCTCCCATTCACGCACCTTCGTACCTTCCATCGTGAACACATCCACATGCATCGGATAGAGCACATAAATCAAATCGTCACTCACCGTCACATCCATCACTTCTCTAGTTACCGAAAATTTATTCTGTAACTTACCAGCTGCATTATAGACATAAATGCTTTGAGGGGATGCCACTACAATGTAGTCCTGATACAGTTCGAACGACTCAATATCCTCTGCAGTCTTGAATGCTGCCACCTTCCTATAAGGAGACAGGAACGTACTGCGCTGAGGGTTCTCTCCCACCTTTTCATTGGTCTGGTAGAACAACTCTTTGGGTTTGGCAAACATCTTGTAAACCAAATCCCCTGCTCCACCAGCAATGACACCACCAACACCAATAGAACCCAATACCCGCAAGAATCCTTTACGAGTCATTTTTCCATCCTTCTTATTCGGTTGTTCCATATAGTTTAGTTTTTTTACTTCATTCTGTAATCTTCAGACATTTCACGGTGTGCGAATCACGCAGCACCAATCGTCCATCCGCATAAGCCATAGGTCCCCAGGCATCTACGCCTTCCATCACTTCTTGTTTCTTCAACAGCGTCATGGCATTTGGTTCTATCTGATAGACATACAATACCCCATCTTCATTAAAAGCGAATAGCTTATCGTTGATTACCAGGTATGGCCCTAAGCCAAATCGCTCATCCTGTGCCGATGTCCAAATCGGCGTATGTAGATTGGACGGATTGTAATACACCAATTTGCTACGATTGGCACCACCATCCTTAGGTAAGATGCTGATGATCTTTCCATTATATAAGATAGGAGTCTGCTGTTCACTTGCCAATCCTTTATCAGCCTTGTACTGATCCAGGACCGTGGCTTTCCAATTGGAGCCACTCCCATCCACTTGCAACAATGCTCCGCCATTACCATAGCCAGCCACTAGGAATATCTGATTGGAAGATATACGCAGTGGTGAAGGAGCCACGACAGACGGTTGCCACTTATTGGTACTCCATAACAGTTTGCCCTTATCTGCCCCTTCGGCAGAAACGCCACACACACCACCCACGCCTATATAGACATAGGTCTTCTTACCATTCAAGGTCATTGGCATAATCGAAGAATGTGACATCTTGAAGTGGACCGTATTCTCCGTCGCCCATTTCACTGAACCCGATTGAATATCCATGCCTACCATCAACGTATCCGCACCCGCTGGTGCCCGGATCACTTCATCGCCATCGATAAGCGGACATTGGCCGGTGTACCAGAACGGCACCTCCGTTTCATACTCCTTCTGCATGTCGCGTGTCCACTTCATGTCGCCAGTTACCGGATCACAACACATCACATGACCATTTGGTCC
>JAEEGK010018192.1_pt1 | contig 15227 bp, 9 predicted proteins | sample 8958771 | NCBI WGS metagenome assembly JAEEGK01 (sample SAMN16246547, study PRJNA631951) | gut metagenome | biome: gut microbiome; feature: rumen; material: SC-attached | host: Bos | place: Iran: Karaj | collected 2018-10 | reverse complement strand
TAGATAGTAATATAACATTAATAATGAATTATAGGGAGTAATATAATATTATTAATAATGAATTTAGTGTGTAATATAATATTATTAATTATTTATAGATAGTAATATAATATTATTAATTAATTATAGACAGTAATATATTATTATTAATTAATTATAGGAAGTAATATTTTTTTAATTAATTATAGAGAGTAATATAGTATCTTTTTTATTTTTGATTGCTAATTTTTTAATAATTTAAAAGTGTGTATTTATTTCTTCTTTTATTTTAGTATGTAATATTTATTTAAATTTTTGAATGTAATTTTATTATTTATATTATAGGATGTAAAATTAATTTAATATTAGAATGTAAAATTAATATTAATAGAAGGTTGTATTTGATTATAATTAATATATTAGTGTGTATTTAATATATTTAAATTAGCCTGTATATTATTAATAATTTTAGTGTGTAATAATTAATTATATTATTAGTGTGTAATTAATGAAAATAATATTAAGGGAGTAATTAGATTAAAATAATAATAAGAAAGTAATATATTATTAATATGATAGAAGGGTGTATATTATTTATATATTTTAGGTAAATTCTAAGGAACCTCATGAAATTAATGAATTCTAGTCTTTGTTTTTAAATCCGAATAATTTATTTCAAAAATTAATTTTCTTTTTCTTAATATTGATATATTATATTGTATTCTTTATTTATTTAATATAAAATGTTATTATTATTATATTTTTTTTATTTTGAAACAAAATTTATTTGTTGAATTTTTTATTCTTTTTGAAAATAACAATTTTTGTTTCTTAATTTTTATGTAAAATATTGCTATTATCTATAAATTCATGTGATTTAGTATCCTCTTTTTTATCATTATATTCCTCCTTTTAAAATCAATTATTTGTTGAGTTACTTATTAATAATATAATATTTATTAATTTCGCTGGGAATGTTTATTAATAATTATCTTCGTTGATCTTTTTTTAATGAATTGATTTTTAAAAATCTAAATTTAATATTATTTCATTATTTTTTTGTTTAAAGGTAAATTATTCAAGGAATTATACTTAAATTATTAAAAATTTTTTAATATTTATATTATATACTATTTCCTTGTAATTTATTTGATTTTTTAAATCAAACGTCTTTATCAATCTAAAGTAAAAATTTCTTATAAAAATAAATGGAATAATCTCTTATTAATAATATTATTTTTTATATATATTTAAAATTAGGATAATAAAATTATAATATATTTAAACAATATAAATATTATTTATTAACTTTTTGAAAATTTTAAAAATAAAAAACTTAAATATAAAGTAATTAAAATATAATAATTAAAAATGAAATCATCAAAAAAAGAAAATAAAATATATTTAGAAAAATTAAGTAAACAAATATCAAGAGAAGATATTCGTTCTCACTTTAAAAATTGTGGAGAAATAATAACAATAAATCTAATTCCAAAAAAATTATATAATGATGCAGAAATAATATTTGCTTCAAAAGAAGGATATTTAAATAGTCAATTAAAAAATCATTCATATTTAAAAAATTCAGAAATAAAAATTCAAAACAACAAAAATAATATATCAAAAAAATATTATAATGAAGAAGAATTATCAGAAGAAGATTTTAATTTAAATTCCTCAGAATTATTATCTGAAAATTTAAATGAAGAAAATTCAATAAATGAAAATATAGAATATGAAAATTTTGAAAGAGAATATAAATCATATTATAAAAACAATAAAAAAAACTTAAAAGAAAAATTAAAAAGAAATACATCAGATAATATAAATATAAATGAATTATTAAATGAAGCAAATTCATTATATGTAAATAATAAATTAGATGAAGCAATAGAAATATTAAAGTTAATAATAACAAAAGATGCAAATTTAATAGAACCTTTTCAATTATTAAGCTTAATATATAATGAAAAAGGTTTAATTAAAGAAGAATTAGATTTTTTAATGTTAGCAGCACAATTATCAAGTGATAAGGAAATGTGGATTAGATGTTCGAAATTAAATTTTAAATTAAAAAATTATCAACAAAGTGAATATTGTATGACAAGAGCTTCTCAATTAGATAAAAATAATATTTATATTTTATATGAAAGAGGATATTTAAATGAAATATTAGGTAATTTATTTAAAGCGAATAAAATTTATGAAAAAATTTTAAGTATTTATTGTAATAGTGATATATTAATTCATACTTGTCAAATTTATTGTAAATTACAAAAATTAAATGATGCTATTAATTTAATTGAAAAATATTATTCTAAAGTACATAAAAAATTACCTGTTTTAATTTTATTATTTGATTTGTATTTAAAAACTAAAAATTATGAAAAAGGAATTAAAACTTATAATTTAATTCTTTTTAATAATAATGATTTTGAGAATATTATTTCTAATAATAATTTCCAATTAAAAAGATTATTCTGTTTTATTTATATTCTTATTAAATATGATGGTGATTTTTCTTATTTAAATGAATTAAATATTAAAGAAAGTAAAGATGAAATTATTAATAAAATAATTTCTAATTTTAATAAAATTATTTATGATGATTATTTAATGGAAAATGTTCATTTACTTTTTTATATTTTTTATTCTTTAAATAAAATGAATATTTTCATTGAAATTTTTGAACAAATTGAAAAGAATATTTCTTCTTATGAAGAAGATACTTTTGAAAAAAAAAAATTTAACCCTGAAATATATTTAAAAATAGCAGAATATTATTTTTCTAACGAACAATATGAAAAATCAATTGAATTTTTTGAGAAATGTTTAGAAATAAAAAATAATGATGATAATACTAATTTAATTTTAGTAAAATTAAGTCAAGCATATGAAAAAATAAATTTAAAAGAAAAAGCATTAGAAGTTCTTCATAGAAGTTTTATAAATAATAATTTAAAAGAAAATAACGAAGAAGTTTATTCAATTTCTGAAAATGATGAAGATAAAAAAATGTTTCAATTTTACGCTGAAAATGAATTAAATATTAAAAATGAAGATTATACTCTTTTTGATAATAATAATATTGAAAATGAAAATAACTTAAATGAAGAAGACAATAATTTTTTAAATAAAGAAATGTTTTCAAATGAATATTTTTATCCTTTTCCTTTTGTTTCTAAAAGACTTTTAGGTAAAAAAAGAATAGTTTTATCTTCTAAAAATAATAACAATAAAAAAAAAGATAAAATATTAATTGATTATACTTTTGATAATTATTTACATAATAGAATAAAAAGAATTTCACATTTAAATAATAAAAGTAGAACTAATTCAATATCTAATTTTTCTTTTATTAATCAAAATATAACTGAATTAAAAAGTGATTTTAATGAATTATTCAATGAAGTTAAAAACAATAAAAATTTATATTTAGAATTACAACAAAGTTTAGTTTATTTAAATTCAAATGATAAAAAAAATTTCTTAAATAAAACTTATATTCCTTTAAAAAGAGTGTTAATGCAAGAAATAAAAATTGAAAATTTTAAAAATGATTTATTTAATTATATCCTTGAAAAAAGCCAAATTAAAAATTATTTTTATACTAAAAATTCAATATTTGAACAAGAAGACAATAACATTAATTATAATGATAATATCGATTATGATAATAATAATATAAATAATAATTTTAATAAATTTCAAGAATCTTTTAAATCAATAGAAGATAAAAATATAGATTTAGATGAAAATAAGTTAGAAGATAATAATAATATAATTGAAAAAAAAGATAATTTATTTGTTAGGAAATCATCAAATAAATATTACTTATCTCGTAAAAAAGTTTTACCTTCAATAGTTTTAGTAGAAAAAGAAATTAAAAATATAGAAAATGTAGATAAGTATATTAATCCAGATGATTTTTTAAAAATAATTGAAAACTTTATAATATTTTCTTTTGAAGAAAAAAAATATAAAGAAACTTATTCAATATTAATATTATTATTCAATTCAAGAAATTTTTCAAATAGAAATGATTATTTTTCTTATAATATGACTTTATATGGAATAATGACTTGTTATCATAAAAAATTATATAAAACTGCTTTTGAATTGTTAAAAAGAACTTTTGTAAAATTTAATTGTCAAAACTTTTCTTTTTTTTGGATTCAATTAAGGAATAAAAAAATTAATCCTCAAACTTTAAGATCTTTTATGTATAAATTATATTTAAATAAAAGTTTATCAAATAATAATTTTCTTAAATTAATCATTGGAATTTGTTATTTTCAATCAAATAATTATGAATTTTCTTTAAAGTTTTTAAATGAATCTATTGAAAATTTTAATAATCCTTTTATTTATTTGATTATGTCTCTTTCTTCTTTATTTCAAATGATGAATAGATTAGAAAAAAATAAAAAGAATAAATTTATTAAATCAATGAGATATTTACATTTATATTCTTTAAAAAGGAAAAAAAATAATATTATTGAAGTTTATTATAATTTAGGAAGATTTTATCAATTTTTAGGACATGATAATTTTGCAATGAAAAATTATAATTTTATTTTATATAATATTGATAATGTTTTTTATTTAGATAAAGAAATTAAAGAAAAAATAAAAAGAAGTTGTATTTATAATATTTCATTGATAATGAAAAAAATTGAAAATGAAGAAAATGCACATAATTTCATATGTAATAATATTGTTGTTTAATACTTTTAAAAATTATTTTTAAAGATTTTTATAATTTTTAATAATTTAATTTATATAGAAATTTAATATTATAATCAAATAAAAGTATTAAATCTTTTTTTTTAAATTAAATTTTTTATTAAAGTTAATCCTTTAAAATAAATATATATTATAGAAAAAAATAATAAATCCCATAAATATTAAAATAAATGAAATATAGTTCAACTTTTTCAAATAAAAAAATATTTGTGTAAACAATAAAACAATTTCATTCTTATTATTTTTCAATATTTTTCAATATTTAATAAAATATATTTTATTTGATAAATAGAATAAAATTATATTGAAAAATTAAGAAAAGATTTATTTTGATTCAAATCTTTTTGTTTTTTCTTATCAAAAACATTGAAAAAACATAAGAATGAATAATTCAAATAAAATATAAATAAAGGAAAATAAATTTTTAAATTAATTATATTGAATTTTAAATTTATTTATAAATGGAAGAAAATAATTATGAACAATATGAATGGTTGAATTTTTTTTTTGAAGAATATGATGTAGCTTCATTTAACAATAATATAGATTCATCAAATGGAAATAATGATTTAATAAATTATCCAATTAGTTTAAAAGTAGAATTTAAAAATAAATTAATTATAACTGAACAATTAAAAAACAAATATAATAAAAATAACAATAATTATAATAATAATTTAAAAAAAAGAAAAGAGTCTTATAATTATCTTCCAAAAAATTCTGGGAATATTTCTTTTGGAAAAAATATTAATAATACTTTTTTTTCAAAAGAATCTCCTCTTGAAAATAGTTTAAGAATAAGTCAAAGTTATTTTTTAAATAAAAGTAACACAGAAAATAAATTAAATAATAACAACAAAAAATTTAGTGAGAATAAAAATTCAATCAAAAAGCAAAGAAATATTATTCAAATAACACCAAGAGTTTTTGTTATAATAAAGGAGAAAGAAAAATAAAGGATATTAATAAAAATAAAATTTAAAAACTAAAAAAAATTTCAAAAAATTTATTGAAAAGTTTAAAATAAATTTAAGAATATATATTAAAAAATATTCTTAAGTTGTTATTAGGAATATAATATTATTAATTTATCAAAAGAAATATTTTCTTAATGTTGAAAGTAAAAAACCTTAAATCATATTTTAGGAAATTACGATTTTATTTTAATATTTTTTAATCAAATATTTAAAAATATTAAATATGTAAATCTTTTTTTTTTAAAATCTTAAGAAAAAATCTTTATAATAATTATTTTAACATTACAACAAAGGAAAAATTGTATAATTTTTTTAAAAATAATTACAATAATTTATAAAAAAATGAAATAATAAATTATTTGAGAAGAAGATAAACAAAATATTTACTAATATTACTATCTAATATTTATTTACATAAAATAGAATCTTAAAAAATTAATATATAAGCATTATATGATAAAATCAAATTTATTAAATCTTTTTTTTCTTTTTTTTTCATTTTCATTTAATTCTTTAATAACATTATTGTCATTAATATCATTATTAATAAAGTTATTATGATTAATATGAGTATTTAAATTATAATCAATTTTATTATAATTTTGAATTTGTTTTTTATTAATTAAATCTTTTTGTAATTCTTGATATAAAGTGCCAATATTATTTTTATTATTTTCTTCATTAATATTAAAATTATTATCTATTTCATTATATTTTATTTTTTTACTATTTTTAGGAGTTTCTAAATTCATTTCTTCAGAATTTTTATCAGTAATTGATATATCTAATAATTTAGAAGATAAATCAAAAATTGGACGCGTTGTATTAGTTCTTTTAAATTTACCTTTTTTTGTAATATTTCCTTTATTTTCATTATTATTATTATTTTCATTAGTATTATTATTATGAATGTTAGAGTTGTTAATATTATTATTTTCTATTTTATTTTCTTCATTATTTTTATTTTCTGGTAAAGTATTATTTTCATTGTTTTTATTTGATGATATTTTTTTTTCTGGTCTTTGAACATCAAAAGTTATTTTTCTATGATTATCATAAATTTCTTTTTCATTTTTTGTATTATTATCAAATTTTAAATTTTTTAAATTCTCAATATCAAATTTTAAATCTTTGTTATAAAGTTTTAATTTTTCTATTTCATTTTTTAATAATTCAATATCATTTTTTAAATTTTTATTTTCTTCAATTATTAATTTATAATCTTCATTTTCAATTTGTAATTTTGGGAAATTTTTTTTACTTAATTTCTTACTTAATTCATCTAATAATAATAATTGCTCATTATCATTTGTATTAATACTTTTAGGTCTTTTTAGCTTTTTTAAATTGTCAATTAAATTATTTTGAAATTTTTTATTTCCTGAATCAAGAACTTTATTATTTTCATTATTATTTAAATTTAAAGTATTTTCATTTTTTAAATTATCTTCTTTTTTAGATTTATTATCATCTATTTTACTTTTTTTAGAATTTAAAGTTAAATTAAATAAAAAATTATTCTTTTGAATATCATCTTTATTATCATTTTTAATACTTTTATTATCATTTAAATAACTTTTACTTTCATTATTATCAGAAGTGTAAATAATTTTTGTAGGAGTATCATCATTTTCATTTTTATTTAATTGTAATTTTATTCTTTTAGTTAATCTTTTCATTTTATTTCTTGATTTATTTTCAGTAGAAATATTAGATTGATTAAATAAAGAATAATGTGATTTAGGAGATAAAGAATTAATTTCTGATTTTTTATTTGTTGTTGTTTTATTATTATTATATGATGAATTTTTTTTAGATAAATTTACATTCTTTTTGTAATTTTGATATAAGTTTTCATTTTGAATTGTAAAAAAATTATTTTTAGACTTTTTATTTCTCTTATTCTCTATTAAAGGTAATTCTATTGAATTTTCACTTATATTATTATTTAATAAAGAATTATTATTTAATTCTTGAAATGATATTGATTTCATTTTTTTATCTTTTACATTTGATAATAATGAATATATTAAATCTATTTGATTTATACTTTGATTATAATTATCTAATTGTTTTATATTTGAAGAACATTTTTTTATTTTTTGAAAAAGCTTTATTAATTCATTTAAAAATTCTATTATTTTATCTTCAAATTTATTTTGAGTTTCCATTTTTTTTATGTCTTTAATACAATTCTCAAATTGTTTATTTATATCATTTAATTCTTCTTTATTAATATTTATTTTTTCATTGAATAATTCTTTTAATTTATTATAATTTTCTATATTATAATAATTTTCTAATTTTAAACAAATTTCAGGAATATCAATTTCAAAATCTTTAAATAAATTATTTAATATATTAAATTTTTCTTTAAATAATGTTTTAAATTCTATTAATTTATTATTTACTTTTATAAAATCAGTCGAAAAATTTTCAAATTTTAATTTTATTGATTTAAAACTATTATCTTTTAAATTATTATAATTAATATTTTTTTTATCTTTTTTTTCTTTGTCTAATTTAACATAAATAGAAATTTTTTTTATTTCATCGTTTTCAATTAATTCATTTAATTCGGTATTATCATTATAAGAAGTAATATTTTCATTATTATAAAAAATTTCAAAAGAATTTGGTTTTAAAATAAAGATTTTAATACATAATTCTTTAATATAACCTATTGTTATTGATGAAGAAATATCAAATCCTCTTTTTATTTCTCCATAAATTAAATTAAGCTCCATTGTTTTTTTTAATTTATTCTATTGATTTTTTTTAAATTTTTATTTTTTTATCGTTTAAATTAAAATAATTAATTGTTATTAAATTAAAAAATAATATTAAATTTAATAAGTTAAAATGGAAAAAGAAGAAAATAAATGTTTTAAAAATGAAAAAGATATTGAAAGAATAATAGAAAAATGTGAAGAAATAGAAGATAAAAAACAATTTATAAAATATATATCAAATATAATAAAAGAAAAAGATAATTTTCTATATTGTTTATATAAATTATATTCAAAACAATTAATTATTAAAATTTTAGAAAAAACTTTAATAACAATGAAAGAAGGAGGATTAAAAAAAAAAGATTCTGATTCAATTAGAACTATTGGAGGAACTTTTATTTATTATATTAAAAATAATAATGATATTTTGAAAGATGATTTAAAAAAAATTTTTTGGAGAAAAGGAAAAAATAGAAAAGAAAGAAAAAAAATGTATAAAAAATTAAAAAAATTAGAAATTAAAAATTAAAATAAAAAATTGTATTTATTATTAGATTTTTGTCATAAAAATAATTATTTAAATATAATTTTAGTTATGTTTCTATTTGATAATAATTTAAAGATTAAATAAATAATTTTGATCTCATAAAGAATATCAAATAAATAATTAAGTATAAAAGAAAAAATAAAATTATAACTTTTTTTGATTTAATTAAATAAATTAAGTAACATCAAATAAATTGAATCATTCCTCAATTTGAATAATATTAAAATCATTAAAACTTCTCAAACTTATTGAATCTTTTGTATTCACATCTAAATGAAAACAAATTAAAATAATATTTTCATTATAAATTAATGAAGCAAATAAAATTAATGAATATCCAATAATATTTAAAGCTTTAGTAGAGAAATTATAAACAAGAAAAACTAATATTGATGAAATACTTTCTGAAATAGCAATATGAGTTGGAGTTAAATCATGTAAAATTAATTCAATAAATAAATTATAAAAAGCACTTGAAATAATAAATAGAATAAGAAATAATGTGTGTTTACTTTCAATAAGTATATTAAATTTAAAATTGTCTTTCTTATAAAAAAGATTAATAACAGAAACAGTGATCATACCAAATATTCCTTTTAATGTATTTAAGAAATAAGGAGAAATATATTTTAAAACTTTAGATTCAATAATAATTTCAAAACTAAAAATTAGAAAATTTAAAATTGTTAATAATAAATTTTTTAACTTTAAACTAACTGAATCTCCTAATAATAATAAAATACCACTAATTAAGAGAATAATTATTGAAAATAGATGATGATTATAAAAAGGTAAATTAAGCAATTTATTACATAAGAATGAAGTAATAATTAATTCTAAAGCTCTTATTGAATCTTGATTCCATCCTCCATGTTTAATATCTCCTATATTCATATTATCTTCTATATCTAATATTGTTATTATTGTTATTATTATTATTATTTTTTTTATTGGCATTTTCGATTTTAATGTTTTATTTTCAATTAAAGATATTTTTGAGGAATTTATTGCTAAATTATTTACTTCTTTGTTGTTTTCTTCTTCTTCTTTTTTTGTTGTGAAATATAATATTATTAAACCTATTATTGATAAAAATTCACTGAAAAATATTATAAAGGAAAAATATAATTTTTTCTGAATATCTTCTGATAAATCAGTATGATGAGAAAAATAATCCCTTAAAAACCAAAATATTGGAGAGATAAAAGGATATATATTTGATAAAGAATATAAGTTAAATTTTAAAAATTTCATTATTTAAAAATAATTTCTTTAAATTATAAATTTATTTATTAAATCTAATAATAAAAATATTTATAATAATACATTTAAATTTATTTTTTTTATTTCAATGATATAATTAACATTGATTAAAACATTTATTTTTCAAGTAAAATTGAACATAATAATAATTTTTTAAATAAGAAATATCATTAATGATTATTAATTCCAATAATTGTTTTCTTTTAATTTTATAAAAAAATAAATTAAACTTAATAAAAAAAAAATAAAATTGTATTCTTAAAAAAAAATATAAAATTTTAATAAGGTTGTCCTTTAAATTTAGTACATTTATTTTCTTTATGTATTTTATAACAATCAACACAACAATATTTATCCCCACAAATTTTACAAGTATAATTAGCAAAACCAAAGCATACATTACAAATTTTATATAAAGGTTTAATTAACTTAGCTTTTGTAATAATATTATTATAATTAGGATAATCATATAAAACATTTTCACTTTCATATTGAAAATATTGAGTTAAATTTATTTTTCCAAATCTAATATCTTTAGTAAATTTTTTTGGTCTTGCTGCTCTTTTTTTTTTTTCTTTATTTTCATCTTCTTCATCATTATAATCTGAATCATTATTATCTTCTTCTTTTATTTCATCTTCTTCTAATTGAGATAATTTTGATAATTTTTGAAAATGTTTTTGTTGTTGTTCTTGAAGTTCTCTTAATTTTTCTGGATTTTGTAATATTTTTTTACTTCGAGTTTTTACTTGTTGATCATTTGAAAATATTTCATTTATATTATTATTATCTAACATTTTGTTTTTTTTTTGAAATTTAAATGAATTTACTTTTTATTATTATTTAAATTAATTTTATTTTTTATTTTTAATTAAAAAATTTAAAAAAAAAAATAAAAAAATGGGAATGAATCAAAATAAAAATAAAAATAAAAATTCAAAATTAAAAATAAAATCAATATTAGATTACTGTGAATTAAAAGTTCCATGTACTGAAAATTATAAATTTCAAAATAGAGAAGAAATATATTTCGGAGAAAAATATGAAATATCTCCTGAAGAATTAAAGACAATACAATTAATAAAAAATACAAAAGTAACATTAAAAGAAATTCCCTTAAAAGAAAAACCAATAAAAGTAATAATAGACACAGATATAGGAACAGATTTAGATGATGCATTAGCATTATTATTTGCTTTACATAATGATAATATTAATATATTAGGTATTACTACTAATTATGGCCCTACTAATTTAAGAAAAGAAATTGCTTCAAAAATATGTGAAATATATTTTAAAAATAATAAATCTAAAAAAGCTTTTCCTATTATTCCTGGATTCCCTTTTCCAATGGGAACTCATAGAGAATTTTTTTTTGCTGGAAATGAAGGAAAATTAATTTTTAATGATGAAGAAATACTTAAATTATCTGGTGATTGGTTTTCATATGATAAAAAGAAGAAATATAATAATTTAGCTTCTGACTTTATAATTAAAACATGTTTAGAAAATGAAAATATTACTTTAATTTCAATTGGGATCCCTACAAATATAGGAAATGCAATTAAAAAGAATAATAATATCATAAGTAAAATAAAAGAAATTGTTATTATGGGAGGAGGATCATATTTAACTAAAAGTGAAGAACATAAAATAGGAAAATATTCTTTAAATCCAAGTGATTGGGATAAAAAATATATTGAAAAAAGTCCTTTTGAATTACCTAAAAATGAAGAAGAAGCAAATAATTTTTTATATGAAGGAAAGCCAATAATATTATTTCCAAATCATAATTTTTCAGGAGATACATTAGCTACAAAATTAATATTTTCAATAAGTAATTTAAATATAAGAATAATCCCACATAATGTAACATCTCAATTTTAGTTAGAAGGTAAATCAATAGATTATTTAATAAAAAAAAGTGAAAATTTTGAAAATGATAAATTACAAAGTTCAAGTTACGTTGGTTTATTATTGAAAGCGTGGTTCGAAGTTAGAGGAGGTAATGGAGGAGGACAATGTCCTCATGATTCTCTTACAATTTACGAAGCCACTGCAGGAGGGAATCAGAATCATGTTGCTTATGTTCCTGGGACACTTGTTGTTCATGAATGGGCTGCTTATTCGACTTTTGTTCCTCATTCTAATGGGAAACATTTGTTAGGAATTGAAGCTAAGGATGTTCAAGGATTTTTAGATAAGTTGGAAAAGGGAATTATTATGCAGGATTAAAAAGAGTTTATTTTTTTTTACTTATTTGAAGAGGATTATTAAGGTTTTCATTATGTGACAAATAATATTTTTTTTCATATTTTTTTAAGTAATTTATTTATTTTGAGATTTAATATTTTAATTTTTATTATAATGTATTAAATAAATTTATCATTTAAGAATATAATATATATATTATAAAATCATTTAATTTATTAAATAATTACATTAATACATTAAATAAAAACCTTTATCAAAAAAAAAAATAAATTACTTTAATAAATTTTTTTCGAGTTTATAAACACATATAAAATTATTTACAATATAAACTAATCATTTTTTCAAATAACTTTTCTTGACAAAAATAAATTATCAAATTATTTAAAAACAACATTTACAATGGATTTACTTTAAAAAAATATTTTTATTATTGTTCGAAATAATTTTACTTAAATTAATTTTACCTTGGATTTTACTATAAGAAACTTGAATAGGTTTATCAAATAAAAAATTATTAAAATTAAATTCATAAATTCTTTTACATAAATTTATTATATTTTTATAATTAACTACATTAATTAAAGCAAAGCCAAAATTTTTTTTTGTATTTTTATTAAAAGGTAAATATATAAAATTAATATTTCCTATTCCATTCAACATTTCTTGAATAGATGCTTTTGTTATTTTATTTGGTATATTTTTTATTATTAATGAAGTTCTTTTATCTTCTCCTTTTTCTATTTTTTCTAAAGAAATTGAATATTTATTATTTTTGAAATTTAAAGAAAATAATTTCACAAATCTACTTTCTTTTGGTTGACTAAATTTAGGAAATAAAAAATTTGAAATTATTTCATATTTTGTTTTCATCTTATGAAATTTGTATGTTTTTTTTTTAAATTATATCTTTAATGTTTAAAAGATAATTTATTTTTCTTAATATTATTTTTTTTCTTTACTTTTCCTTTAAACAATTTTGATTTGACAAAAAGAAAGATAAAAGAATTAATGAATTAAAAAATCGAATTATTAATAAAGAACAAAATTAAATTTTTTTTTATTTTAATATTATATGTTAAGTTATCTTCATTTTTTGTTATTTATTTTTTGAAGATTGGACGATCACAATAATAAAACATCAAAAATTCGATATTTTTTTTTAATAACATTGATTAAAAATAACATTTAACTTATTTAGTTTATTTATTTCATTAAAATTATAAATAATATATTTTGGGTGTTTATTCAATTTATCTTTATGTTTAAAAATTAAAAGAGTTTTTTTTATTTTAATTTTTATGATTTAAATCTTTTATGAAAATTTTTTCCATCAAAATCAAATAAAAATAATCTTTATTAAATTATACTTTTTTCTTAATATCAAATTATCAAATTTTACATTTAGAATAATTAAAATATTTAGATTAATTTTCATGTAGTTTATGTTTCTTTTTTATTTTACTTTTTTTTTTAAATAAAAAAGAATTTTTCTAGCTAACTTTAAATGAATAAGTGTGATAAATTTTTATAAAAAAATGAATTATTTTTAAGTTACAATAATTTTTAATTATCTTATCAAAAAAAATAAATATCATTAATACATTTTTTAATATATATTTTTATTATTTATTTCAATATTTGAACTAAATAAAAATAAACAAAAATAAATAACAAATAAAAAAAAAAATAAAAATTTCACAAAAAAAAAAATGGAAAAAGAAAAAATAAAAAACAATAAATCTCCATTTCGAAATCATACACCAATAATAGAAAGAGATGATATTCGTTATTTTAATGATTCATATAATTTATTAGTATCAAAAATATTATTACCATCAAAAAAGGATATAATATATGATGCTAAAATTTTAATAACAGGAATGGCAAATGTAGGAAAAAAGACTTTATTACGTTGGTTTGAAGATGGAAGATTTGTAATTTATGATCAATATTATATAGGTGGTTCTTGTATTAATATTGAAACAATAATTAATAATAAAAGATTAAAGTTAGATATTTCTACTAGTCAAGGACAAGAAAGAATTGGTAATTATTTATTAAACAGGAGATTCGATGTTTATTTAATTGTGTATGATGTTGGAAAAAGAGAAAGTTTTAATCTTGTTAATGTTATATTAAATCAAATTAATTCTTTAGAAAATAAAAATAATATTCAACCTTTAATTTTTTTAGTTGGAAATAAAATTGATAATAAAAATGAAAGAGAAGTTAATACTGATGAAGGTAAAAAATTTGCTAAAGAGAATAATTTATTTTTTTATGAAATTAGTGTTAAAAGTGGTAAAAATTGTTATGAATTTTTTAGTTATTTAAATTTACAAATATTAATTAAATATAAAAGAAATGAAAATGAAAATAAAAAAGAAAACAACAATGAAAGTATAATTAAAAAAATCATAAATTTTTTTGGTATCACAAAAAATAATTAAATACTTTTTAAAAACTTAAAATTCATAAAATTAGACTTTTTAAATAAATAAATAGTATATTGAATAATTTAGAAAAAAAAAGTTTTATTGGTTAATATATATATAATATTAAATAAAAAAATTAGGAAATTTTTTTTTATATTTTTAAAATTAAATTAATAATTAACGTTTATTTCACTATAAATAAAAAAATTAAAAAATAATAATAATAATATAAATTCATTAGTTTTTATAAATTTTCAAAATAAACTAATATTAATAAGAATGGGGATTGGGGATTGGGGATTGGGGATTGGGGATTGGGGATTGGGCCCAATCC
>JAEEGK010018191.1_pt1 | contig 15227 bp, 12 predicted proteins | sample 8958771 | NCBI WGS metagenome assembly JAEEGK01 (sample SAMN16246547, study PRJNA631951) | gut metagenome | biome: gut microbiome; feature: rumen; material: SC-attached | host: Bos | place: Iran: Karaj | collected 2018-10 | reverse complement strand
AATCTTGGTCTCGGTGACGAGGTTCGCCTTGTCGGTGGCGTTCTTGATGGTGATGAGGATGCGGTTCAGGTCCAGGGGCTTGCCGATGAAGTCGAAGGCGCCCTTCTTGATGCAGTCGACGGCCGTGTCGATGTCGGCGTGGCCGGAGATCATCACGACCGGGGTCTCGACCCCGTCGGCGATGAGTTTCTGGAGGACCTCCGTTCCGTCCATGCCGGGCATCTTGATGTCGCAGAATATCGCGTCGTACTTCTCCTTCAGCGCCATCTCGCAGGCGGCGGCCCCGTTTTCGGCCGTGTCCACCTGGTATTCCTCCATCTCCAGGATTTCCTTGAGGGAGTAGCGGATGGAGCGCTCGTCATCAGCAATCAGAATCTTCATACTCTCGAAACATTTGTGCAAATATACGGACTTTTTTTTCTACATTTGTAAGACTCATCCGTGAAAGATATGAACGTTCCTGACATCATCATCGCCGTTGACGGCTTCTCGGCCACCGGCAAGAGCACCTTCGCCAAGATGGTCGCGAAGGAATTCGATTTCCTGTATCTGGACAGCGGCGCGATGTACCGCGGCGTCACCCTCTTCGCCATGGAGAACGGGATGGTCGCGGAGGACGGCGCCATTGACGAGAAGGCCCTCAAGGCCGATATCGAAAGTCTCGACCTGCACTTCCGCAACGACGACGGCAAGACCTGCCTGTACCTCGGTGAACGCTGCATCGAAACGGAAATCCGCACCCTCGCCGTATCTTCCCACGTGAGTCCGGTGTCCGCCATCCCGTTCGTGCGGAACTATGTCGACAAGCGGCTCCGCGCCTTCTCCGAGGGCGGCCGCGTCATCATGGACGGCCGTGACATCGGCACCACCGTGTTCCCGAACGCCGAACTCAAGATTTTCATGGTGGCCGACGAGCAAGTCCGCGCCCAGCGCCGTTTTGACGAGATGGTGCAGAAGGGCGAGACCCCCGTCTTCGAGGACATTGTCAAGAATCTCGCGGAACGCGACTATATCGACTCCCACCGGGAAACCTCGCCCCTCCGCCGGCCGGAGGACGCCTTCGTGATGGACAACACCCACATGACCCTCCATGAGGAGCTGGTCTGGGTGCTGGGCGTCATCCAGGGCAAATTCGGCATCCTCGAGGCCCCGGCCCTGTCATGGTGACCGTCGAAATCGACAGCCGGTCCGGTTTCTGCGGCGGCGTCATCCGCGCCATCTCCCGGGCGGAACGCTTTCTGCAGGAGAGCGACCACCTCTACTCCCTCGGCGCCATCGTCCATAACGAAGCCGAGCTCGACCGCCTCGGGGCGGAAGGGTTGCGGACGGTCGCGTCCATCCCGGACGTTCCGGAAGGTGAGACCGTGCTGGTCCGGGCCCATGGAGAACCGCCGTCGACTTACGCCGAAGCCCGCCGCCGCGGTCTCACGGTCATCGACTGCACTTGCCCGGTGGTGCTCAAGCTCCAGGAGCATATCCGCGAAGCCTACGCCCGCCTGCACGCGGACGGCCTCCACGGAACCCTCCTCATTTTCGGGAAGATCGGCCACGCCGAGGTCCTGGGCCTGCTGGGCCAGGTGGACGGCGACGCCATCGTCGTGGAGAACCGGGCCATGCTCGAGGAAGCCCTCCCGGACATCGACTTCTCCCAGCCGGTCGAAATCTTCTCCCAGACCACCAAAAGCCCGTCCGAATACACCGAAATCTGCGGTCTCGTGTGTTCTCTCGGCACCCGCGTAACGGTCCACGACACCATCTGCGCGCAGGTGGCGAACCGGCACGAACACCTCTCCGCCTTCGCCCGCGCCCACGACCTCATCCTCTTCGTCGCCGGCGAATCCAGTTCCAACGGCCGCGTCCTCTTCAACCTGTGCCGCGGCGTGAACCCGCGCACCTTCCGTATCGGCATCCCCGCCGAGATCGACCCCTCCTGGATCCGCGACGGCGACCGCGTCGGCGTGTGCGGCGCCACCTCCACCCCGAAATGGCTGCTTGAGGAGGTCGCCGGGGCGGTGCGTGGCGACGCCGGAAACCAATAAAGGCGGCCCTTGCGAAACCAATAAAGGCGGCCCTTTCGGACCGCCTTTATTGTACCTTATTAACTAAACCAACTTAAAACTAACCGGCTTAGTCTTATGCAAGGGGTGTGCCAAACTATTCGGGGGCGTCTTCTTTTTCCACAGATTCTTCCTGCGGATTCGGACCGGCCGCGGAACGGGCGGCGGCTTCGGCCTCCGCTTCACGGCGGGCGCGTTCGACGCTGACGGAACGCTTGAGCCGGAAGCCGGTGCCGAGGTACTTGACGCGGACGTCTTCGTCGGCGGCCAGTTCCTCCGGAGTGCCTTCCTGAAGGATGGTGCCTTCATACAGCAAGTAGGCCCGGTCGGTGATGGCGAGGGTTTCGCCCACGTTGTGGTCGGTGATGATGACGCCGATGTTGCGGTACTTGAGCTTGGCGATGATGTACTGGATGTCCTCCACAGCGATCGGGTCGACGCCGGCGAAGGGTTCGTCCAGGAGGATGAACTTCGGGTCCACGGCGAGGGCGCGGGCGATCTCGCAGCGACGGCGCTCGCCGCCGGAGAGCTGGATGCCCAGGGACTTGCGGACCTTGGAAAGGTTGAACTCGTCGATGAGCCGTTCCAGGCGGGCCTCCCGCTCCTCGCGGGTCATCTTGGTCATCTCCATCACGGACATGATGTTGTCCTCGACCGACATCTTGCGGAAGACGGAGGCCTCCTGCGGAAGATAGCCGACGCCCTTCTGGGACCGCTTGTACATCGGAAGGCCGGTGAGTTCGTCGTCATCGATGAAGATGCGGCCCTCGTTCGGGACGATCTGGCCGGTGATCATGTAGAAGCTCGTGGTCTTTCCGGCGCCGTTCGGGCCCAGGAATCCGACGATCTCCCCCTGGTTCACTTCCATCGAGACGCCCTTCACGACCGTGCGGACGCCGTATTTCTTCACAAGGTTTTCTGCGCGTAATTTCATGGCTGGCTATTTGGTGTCGAGGCCGAGGTCGGCCACGAATGCTCTCACTTCAGGGTGTTTGTCCATCAGGTCCTTCGCCTTCTCCTCGGGCATGTAAGGTTTCTTTTCGCCGGGGTCCTCCTCGGGGATGTCGTCCACATGGAGATTGACCTTCCGGCAGGAGAGGATTTCGCGGAAGGAGGACTCGAGGTCGCGGAGAAGCTTTTCCTCGATCCACTGCTTCTGGGCGGCGTTGGAGACCGAGAAGAAGACGGACTTGACGCCGGCTTCCTCGACCGTCCGGAGCCCGGCCTTCGCCAGGGCGTTCGCCAGGCGCGGACGGGCTTCGAATTTTGTGACGAGATCCTTCCATCCGGCCTTGACGGCCTCATCGTCGGGGAACGTCTCTTCGACGACGGCGGCGGGCGCCTCGACGGCGGCGGCGTCTTCCTTCTCCACCATGATGGCGCTCATGGACAGGGCCGACCCGGTCTTGGGCGCACGGCGCTGCCGCACCGGCGCGGGGGGCGCCGCCACGGCGGTTTTGTCCGCAGGCGCGGGAGCGGGCGACTCCGTCGCTTCGCGCGGGACGACCGGTGAAGGGGCCGATGCCGTCTTGTCCGCCGGGGCGGCGGGAGCGGCCGAGAATGCCGGAGATGCCGCAGGAGCCGACTGGGGCACAACGACCGGGCGCGGTGCGGCGGACACGTCCGTCCTGCCCGTGAGGAAGCAGAGCTTCATCAGGGCGAACTCGATATGCAGGCGGGGGTTGACGGCCGCCTTGTAACCGGCCTCGCAGGCCGTGGTGATGTTCAGGGCGTCATACAGGAACTGGAGCGGGCAGCGGGCGGCCTGCTCGCGATAGCGCTGTTTCATAGAATCCGGCAGTTCCAGCAGGGATTCCAGTCCGGCCGTGCGGGCTACCACGAGGTCCCGCAGGTGCAGGCTCAGCGCCGCCACGAAGTGCAGGGCGTTGAACCCCTTGGAGAGAATCTTGTCAAAGGAGGTGAGGGCGGCGGCGTAACTGCCCGACAGGAAGTTCTCCACCATTCCGAAACTGTAGTCGTAATCCAGGATGTTGAGGTTCCGGATCACGTCTTCATACCGGATGTCCGTCCCGCAGAAGGCGACGGTCTGGTCGAAGATCGTGAGGGCGTCGCGCATGGCGCCGTCGGCCTTCTGGGCGATCACATGGAGGGACTCGTCATTGATGGAGACACCCTCCCTGGCGGCGATTCCGCGGAGGTTGCGCACCATGTCGGGAATGCCGATGCGGTTGAAATCGTAGGTCTGGCAGCGGGACAGGATCGTTGGCAGAATCTTGTGCTTCTCGGTGGTGGCGAGGACGAAGATGGCGTGTGCCGGCGGTTCTTCCAAGGTCTTGAGGAAAGCGTTGAAAGCCGCCTGGGACAGCATATGGACCTCGTCGATGATATACACACTGTACTTGCCCACCTGCGGCGGCACCTGGACCTTCTCGATCAGCGCCTTGATGTCGTCCACGCCGTTGTTGGAAGCGGCGTCCAGCTCATGGATGCAATAGGACCGGCCTTCCTGGAAAGAGACGCAGGACTCGCACTCCCCGCAGGGCTCCATGTCCGGCCCCGGATGGGCGCAGTTGATCATCTTCGCGAAGATGCGCGCCGTGGTGGTCTTCCCCACCCCGCGCGGGCCGCAGAAGAGATAGGCGTGGGCCAGCTGTCCCCGCTTGATGGAGTTGGACAGGGTCCGCGCGATGTTGTCCTGGCCCAGGAGGGTCTCGAAGGAGTCCGGCCTGTATTTGCGTGCCGATACGATGTACTGACTCATAGCTTACAAAGATAGCAAGTTATTTTGAAATACCGGACCGTAGCACTATCTTTGTATGGAAAGATCGTATGAATATGAAGCGACTGATAGCCTTTACCGCCCTGTTTCTCGTGAGCGCCTCCCTGTTCGCCCAGGGCAAGGTGACGACCCGGAAACACCTGTTCGCCGACTTCACCGACAAGATCACCAAAGTCGTGATGAGCGGCAATGACATCCTTGACGGCGCCCTGCGGCAGGAGGTGGTGGACCTGTGGACGGTCTCCCCTTTTGAATTCTGCTCCCCGGCCGAATACGAATCCCTCAAGAAATCGGACGCCTGGTACTTCCTGCTGGTGACGGCCGGCCAGGCCAAAGGCGAGGAGGAGCCGATGGTGCGGTTCCTGACCCTGGAAAAGGGCGGGGCCGAAAGCGGCGACAACATCGCGCTGCGCACCGAGGTCATCTCCCTGCCGCTGTGCCCCGTGGAAGGCGGCTCCGGCCGGGAGCTGGTGTTCCTTCCGGCTCTCGTGAAAGGGGTTCAGGACTTCGCCGTCCAGGCGATGAATTCCGAGAAGGCCGCCTACTCCGGGATGAACTGGTTCAACGGGAATTTCGACCGCAAAATCGGCATTAAACGCATCTACCTGGCCCGGGAGGACATTTCGGAGTCAGTCACGGAAAAGGACCTCGCCCGTTATCTGGACGAAGACATCATCCTCTGTGACGAGGACGAGGCCGACAAGGCGTACACCGGCCGGACCTACAACGCGCTGGTCAGCTATACGGTTTCCGCCGGCACCTGGAGCTACAAGATGCTCGTCGATGCCGGCACGGACACCGTCTGTTATCTCCGCAAGCACAAGACCGGCGCGAAAAACGCCCCCGGTTTTCTGGCGGAGGATCTGAAACGCATTTCAAAAAAACGGTGATGCGGAGCGGAACGGCACCTTGCGGGCTCCGGTACGCCGTCCGGCGCGGCGGGTCCGCCGTCGGCTACTGCGCCCTGAGCATCCGCTGCGGAACCCGGGACGAAGCCGGATTCGGAAACGGCATCGCGCATTTCACGGAGCATACGATGTTCCGGGGGACCACGCGCAAAAGCGCCCCGGTCATAGGCAGTTACCTGGACCGCCTGGGCGGCGAGCTCAACGCCTACACCACCAAGGAAGAGATCGTCCTCCACGCCACCGTCCTGAAAGAGGACCTGGGCAAGGCCGCACGCCTGCTTTTCGAACTTGCGACGGAAGCGACCTTCCCCGACGCCGAAATCGAGACCGAACGGGGCGTCGTCCTGGACGAAATCATCTCCTACAAGGACAATCCGGCGGAGGATGTCTACGACAAATTCGAAGGCATGCTCTTCGAGGGGCATCCGCTGGGCCTGCCCATCCTGGGCACGACGGCCTCCGTCAAGCGGCTCAAGCCGGAAGACCTCCGGCGCTTCGTCAAAACCTTCTTCATTCCGGAACGCATGGCCTTCACCGTCGTCGCGGACATCGATGAAAAAGTGATGGAGAAGCGAGTGCGTCGTCTGGTTTCCCGGTTGTTTGAAAATGCAGGTGAAGGGGACTCCCTTTCCTCCGCGTCGCTTCGCGACCCTGTCCGGGCAAATGCTCCGGAAAGGGAGTTCCCTTCACCGACAACCTCTTCTATACCTTCAGCCCCGCCCTTTTCCAAGACTGTCGACAAGCGGAACCACGAGGTGAACGCCGTCATCGGAAACCGGGCGCCGTCGCTGTATGAAAGCGAGGACCGCATCACGGCCGCCGTGCTGTGCAACATCCTGGGCGGGCCGGCGTCCAACTCCCTGCTGAACCGCGAGTTGCGCGAAAAGAACGGCTGGGTATACGGCGTGGAATGCACCTATACGCAGTATGCGGACACCGGCATCGCCGCCATCAGTTTCGGCTGCGACAAATCCAACCTGGAGCACTGCCTTACAGCCCTGGACCGCATCCTCGGACGCCTGCGCGAGGTCCCGCTCTCCGAACGCACCCTGAAGGCCTACAAGAAGCAGCTCCTCGGACAGCTCGCCATCTCCTCCGACAACGGCGAGGCGCAGTGCCTGTCCATGGGCAAGAGCCTCCTCGCCTGGGGCCGCATCGACTCATCCGCCGAAATGCGTTCCCGCATCGACGCCGTCACCCCGGAAGCCCTGCAGGCGATGGCCCGGCGCCTTTTCGACCCGGCCTCCCTGTCCCGGCTGATTTACCTGTAACGAACTCAAAGATCAATCATATGAAAGCGACAAAAACCATCAATCCCGGAAAATCGCGCCTGGGCAAGGCCACTTGGATTTCGCTCGGCGTCACCGTCCTCGTCATCATCCTGATGGCGTCCTGCTGCACCACCATCGACTCTGCGGCGGTGGGAATCAAGTTCAAGAAATGGTCGTCCAACGCGGAGCTTCGCGGCGGCGTGGAGGGCACCTGCCGCGGCTGGGTGTGGTACAACCCCATCACCGAGAGCATCTTCGAGTATCCGACTTACATCCAGCGGGTCACCTACGAACCTTTCACCGTGAACCCCAAGGACGCGGCCATTTTCTCCATGACCCCGACCCTCGCCTACCAGATCGACGAGAACAAGGCGGTGGACATCTTCGTGAAGTACCGCAAGCCCGTCCGTGAACTGGAGATGGGCTACATCAACACCTGCATCTTCGAGGCCTACCGAACCTGCGCGAACAACTACACGTCCGACGAACTCATGGCGAACCGTGCCAAGTTCGAGACCGAAGTCCGCGCCCGCCTGGACGAGTCGATGAACCGCGAAGGCTTCATCGTCCGCGAGTTCACGACGAAGATCGACCCGCCGGCCTCCCTGACCGAAGCCATCAACGCCAAGAACGAGGCCGTCCAAAACGCCCTCAAGGCCGAAAACAAGGTGAAGGAAGCCGAAGCGGAGGCGAAAATCGCCATTGCGAAAGCGAAGGGTGAGGCCGAAGCCCAGAAGATCCAGGGTGACGGCGAAGCCTACTACAACCGCGTGGTCGCCGCCTCCCTGAACGCCCTCCTCGTCCAGCAGTACGCCATCGAAAAGTGGAACGGCGAACTCCCGCAGTTCAACGGTTCCAACGCCCTCCCCTTCATCAACCTGAGCAAATAAAGGCCGGCACCTAAATTACTCAATATCAACGTTTTAAAAGATTAGCCCTGATGTTTTTTCATCAGGGCTAGTTCTTTAATTCGGTCTGTATCAGCCAGTTGCCCGCCACGCCTATCCAATCTGCGCGCCGTTGGCGACGACTTCCTGCGGGGTGATGAAGCGCATTTTGCCGTCACCTTGCTTGGCCATCAGAATCATGCCCTTGGACTCGATGCCGCGGATGGTGCGGGGGGTGAGGTTCGCGAGGATGCAGATCTGCTTGCCCAGCATGTCTTCCGGGCTGTAGTATTCGGCGATGCCGGAGACGATGGTCCGGGTGTCGATGCCCGTGTCGATGGTGAGTTTCAGCAGCTTGTCGGTCTTGGGGACGCGCTCGGCCGCGAGAACCGTGGCGGTGCGGATGTCCATCGCGCCGAACTGGTCGAAGGTCACTTCGGGCTTCTGCGGCTCGACCTTCTTCGCGGCCTCCTCAGCGGCCTTGGCGGCCTCGGCCGCTTCGCGCTCGGCCTTGATGGCCTGCAGGCGCGCGATCTGCGCGTCCACGACGCTGTCCTCGATCTTCTGGAACAGCAGCACGCTCTCACCGAGCACATGTCCGGCAGGCAGCAGCTCGGGCGTGCCCAGCATCGACCAGTCGAGGACGATAGATTTCTCGACTCCGCCTTCGGCTGCGCTCGAAATGACAAAACCACTGTCATTTCGACCAAGGACGTCAGGCCGCGTGGAGAAATCTCTCGTATGCAGCGCCATGCCCTCGCCCGGCTTGTAGAAGTTCACGGTCGGGGCGCCTTCGCCGGCGCGATGGTCGGTGCCGGCGTTCAGGCCGACGCGGAGGATGCCGCGGAGTTTCTCGGCGCTGAAAGGAGTGAAGGGCTCGAAAGCGATGGCGAGGTCCGCACAAATCTGCAGACAGGTGTAGAGGATGGAGGCGGTGCGGTCCAGGTCGGTCTTCGCCACCTTCCAAGGTTCCATGTCGGAGATGTACTTGTTGCCGATGCGGGCGATGTTCATCGCCTCTTTCAGGGCCTCCCGGAAATGGAAGGTCTCGACATATTTCTCCAGAGCCTCCTTGCACGGGACGATGGAGGCGAGCGTCTCGGCGTCGACGGGTTCCGGCTTGCGGTTCTCCGGCACGACGCCGTTGAAATACTTGTGCGTGAGGACCACGGCCCGGTTCACGAAATTGCCGAACACGGCCACGAGCTCGCTGTTGTTGCGCTGCTGGAAGTCCTTCCAGGTGAAGTCGTTGTCCTTGGTCTCCGGAGCGTTCGCGGTCAGGACATACCGCAGCACGTCCTCCTGGCCCGGGAACTGCTCTTCGTACTCATGGACCCAGACGGCCCAGTTCCGGGAGGTGGAGATCTTGTCACCTTCGAGGTTCAGGAACTCGTTGGCGGGGACGTTCTCCGGCAGGACGAAATCGCCGTAGGCCTTGAGCATGGAAGGGAAAACGATGCAGTGGAACACGATGTTGTCCTTGCCGATGAAGTGCACCAGGCGCGTCTCCGGGTCCTTCCACCATTTCTCCCAGCTCTCCGGGAGGAGTTCCTTGGTGTTGGAAATATAACCGATGGGCGCGTCGAACCAGACATACAGGACCTTGCCCTCGGCGCCCTCCACGGGCACCGGAACGCCCCAGTCCAGGTCGCGGCTCACGGCGCGGGGCTGCAAGCCGCCGTCCAGCCAGGACTTGCACTGGCCGTACACGTTCGTCTTCCATTCCTTGTGCTGCTCCAGGATCCAGTCGCGGAGCCAGGGCTCATACTGGTCCAGAGGGAGGTACCAGTGCTTGGTCTTCACCTTCTTGGGCGTGGAGCCGGACAGGGCGGAGCGCGGGTCGATCAATTCCTCGGGGCTCAGCGTGGAGCCGCATTTCTCGCACTGGTCGCCATAGGCGCCCGGATTGCCGCACTTGGGGCAGGTGCCCACGATGTAGCGGTCCGCGAGGAAGGTCTTCGCCTCCTCGTCATAGTACTGCTCGGTTTCCTTCGTGATGAACTTGTCCTCGTCATACAGTTTCCGGAAGAACTCGGAGGCGGTCTTGTCATGGACCTCCGAAGTCGTGCGGGAATAGATGTCGAAGTTGATGCCGAGGCCCGTGAAGGCGTCCTTCATCACCTGGTGGTATTTGTCCACGATATCCTGCGGGGTGACGCCCTGGGCGCGCGCCTTGATGGTGATGGGCACGCCGTGCTCGTCGGAGCCGCAGACGAAGACGACGTCCTCGCCCCGCATGCGGAGATAGCGGACAAAGATGTCTCCGGGGATGTAGGCGCCGGCCAGATGGCCGATATGGACGGGACCGTTGGCGTAAGGGAGCGCGCAGGTCACGAGGGTTCTCTTGTGGTTGCTCATTTCAGTCTTCCGAGTTTGATGTTGATCGTTTTCTTGAATTCATTGATGCGCTCCAGGGTGGAGAAGATCTCCCGCTGCCGGTCGAGGCCGGCGGTGGCGAGCTCCCGGGTCAGGACGGCCTGCTCCGACTGGAGGCGTTTGATATGATAGGCCAGGATGGCCTTGGGGACGAAGTTCGTCAGCCAGGAATCGCGGGTGGTCAGCGCCTCGCGGAAATGCTTGACCGTGAGGGCGTACTTGTCGTCCGAAAGCTGGGACGCCACGAAACGCACCGCGTCATCGGCCCCGTTCAGGAGGTCCCGGACTATTTCATCCTGCTCCTTGCCGGCATCGTACAAGGCGAAATACGCCTCGTAAGTACGGCGGTAGGCGTCGTTCGCGAACTCGATTCCGTCTCCGGCGAGCGCCGCGTCGATAAACTCCGCAACAGTCTGCGGACTCTCCGAGTAGAATTCCGAATCGCTCTCGAACACCAGCGGCGTGCTGCCGTCCGTGAGAATGAAGCCCAGGAGTTCGCGCTCGGACGGAGCCAGGAGCGGATTCCCGGTCTCGAGGGCGCGGAGTTCGTTCACCGGAGGCGTATAGGCGCTGTCCTGCGGCTCAGCCTCCTCCTCCCGGCGGACGCGCGCGGCTTCACGCTGCGCCTGCGTCCGCTCCTCGCCCTGGATCTTCTCGCGGGTGCGGCGGATGCGGTCGGTGAGGATGTCCGCGTCAATCCGAAACTTCGCGGAGATGGTGTCGGTGTAGACGGACCGTTTCACCGCGTCGGGGATGCCGGCCACGGTGTCGGCGATGTCATTGATGAGGTTCGCCCGCCGGAGGGGGTCGTCACCGGCCTCGCCCAGCAGCAGGTCCGCCTTGAAGGCGATGAAGTCCTGCTCGTTTCCGTCGATGAAAGCCTCCACTTCCTCCAGGGTGTGCTTCCGGGCGTAGGAGTCCGGGTCGTCCCCGTCGGGAATGAGGACCACCTTCACGTTCATCCCCTCCTTCAGAATCATGTCGATGCCGCGCAGGGCGGCGTGAATGCCCGCCGAATCGCCGTCGTACATGATGGTGACGTTGTCGGTGAAGCGCTTGATGAGGCGGATCTGCTCCACCGTCAGGGAGGTGCCGCTGGAGGCCACGACGTTGGTGATGCCGAGCTGATGCATCGACAGGACGTCCAGATAGCCTTCCACCAGGTAGCACTTGTCGGCCCGGGAGATGGCGGACTTCGCGAAGTAGATGCCGTACAGGGAGCGGGATTTCACATAGATCTCCGACTCCTTGGAATTCACGTACTTGGCGACGGTCTTGTCAGTGAACAGGGTCCGTCCGCCGAAGGCGATGACGCGGCCGCTCACCGAATGGATCGGGAACATCACCCGGTCGTAGAAACGGTCGTGCAGGGAACCGTCCGTGTCCCACTGGGCGCAGAGGCCCGTCTCCAGCAGGTATTCGTCCTTGTAGCCCTCCTTCTTCGCCGCTTCCGTGAGCGCGTTCTTGGACTTCGGGGCCCATCCGAGGCCGTACTTGGCGATGGTCTCGTCCTCGAGGCCGCGGGAATGGAAATACTGGACGGCGACGGAGCGGCCTTCGTCCGTCGAGAGCTGGTCCTTGTAGAAGTTGAAGGCGAACTCCGAAACGGCGAGCAGGCTCTCGTTCCGCTGGCGCGCGGCGATGTCCTCGGCAGACTCCTCCTTCTCCTTCACCTCGATATGGTACCTGCGGGCGAGGTACTTGAGGGCCTCCGTGTAGGAGAGCTTCTCGTACTCCATCACGAAGCCCACGGCCGTGCCGGACTTGCCGCAGCCGAAGCACTTGTAGATGCCGCGGGAAGGCTCCACGTGGAAGGACGGCGTTTTCTCATTGTGGAACGGGCAGCACGCCCACAGGCTGCTCCCGCGGCGCTTGAGCGTCACGAAATCGCCTACGACGTCTTCAACGCGGGCCGTGTCCAGAATGAGTTGTACCGTCTCCTGCGGAATCATGTCCTATTCCTTCTCGAAATCCACTTCCTTGGCGTCGGACAGGTCCGTCACCTGGATCTTGCCGTCATCGACAATCGTGGGGGCATCCTCCGTGCGACGGGGTTCGCTCCGGCGTTCCACGGTGTCGCGCTTGGGCTCCTTCGCCCCCAGGAACAGCTTCGCCCGGTACAGCAGGTCACGGCCGTACCAGACGATGGCCAGGACGCCGACGACGGCGCCGAGGAAGCGTCCCTTGACGATGAGAAAACAGCCCAGGACAATGAAGAGAAGATCCTTGCCGAGGACCAGAAGCGTATTCTTATTTTGCATCATTGTAAGCTCGGATATTATATAGTTTGCAAATATACGAAATCTTCCTGACTCTTGATAAAGCGAATCAAAATCACTACTTTTGTCTTCACTGAAACTACGACTAAAACTACTTGACCATGTATAACCCCAAATCCGTCCATGCCGAGGAATTCATCGACCACGAAGAGGTACTTGAATCCCTCCAGGAAGCAGCCCGAGAGAGCAAGAATCACGAGAGAGTGCTCGCTATCCTGGAGAAAGCCGCCCTCTGCAAAGGCCTGACGCACCGGGAAGCCGCCATCCTGATGGACTGCGACGAACCCGGCCTGGAAGAGAAGATCTACGATCTCGCCTCGACGATCAAACACCGCTTCTACGGCAACCGGATCGTGCTTTTCGCACCCCTTTACCTGTCCAACTACTGCATCAACGGATGCATCTACTGTCCATACCACGCCAAGAACCGCACCATCCCCCGCCGGAAGCTCACCCAAAAGGAAATCGAGGAAGAAGTCCGGGCGCTCATCCGCTCCGGCCACAAGCGCCTCGCCATCGAGGCCGGCGAAGACCCGCGCAACAACCCCCTGGAATACATCCTGGAAAGCGTCAAGACCATCTACAGCGTCCGGGAAGGCGGCAACAGCATCCGCCGTGTCAATGTCAACATCGCGGCGACCGACGTGGAATCCTACCGCAAGCTGCACGAAGCCGGCATCGGCACATACATCCTGTTCCAGGAGACCTACAACAAGGAGAATTACGAGCGTCTGCACCCCACCGGCCCCAAGAGCAACTACGCCTGGCACACCGAAGCCATGGACAGGGCCCAGGAAGGCGGGTGTGACGATGTGGGCATCGGCGTCCTGTTCGGCCTCAGCAGCTACCGCTACGAGCTGGTCGGCCTGCTGATGCACGCGGAGCACCTGGAAGCCCGCTGGGGCGTGGGCCCGCACACCATCAGCATGCCGCGCATCTGCCCGGCCGACGACATTTCCGTCAGCGACTTCGACGCCCTGCCGGACAACATCTTCCACAAGCTGGTCGCCGTCCTCCGGATCGCGGTTCCCTACACGGGCATGATCATATCGACCCGGGAATCCAAGCGGATGCGGGAACAGCTGCTGGGCTGCGGCATCTCCCAGATCAGCGGCGGCTCGCGCACCAGCGTCGGCGGCTACACGACGGAGGAGCGGCACGACGAGACCGCCCAGTTCGACGTCTCCGACACCCGTCCGCTCGACGACGTGGTCCGCTGGCTCCTCGAGCAGGACCACATCCCGTCCTTCTGTACCGCCTGCTACCGCGAGGGCCGCACCGGCGACCGCTTCATGTCGCTGTGCAAGAGCGGCAAGATCACCTTCTGCTGCACGCCCAACGCCCTGATGACCCTCAAGGAATACCTGATGGACTACGCCTCCCCGGAAACCCGCGCCCTTGGCGAACGCGTCATCGCCGCCAGCCTCACGGACATCCCCGAAGGCCGTGTCCGCGACATCACCGTCGAGCGCCTCGCGGCTATCGCCTCCGGCGCCCGCGACTTCCGCTTCTAGCCCGGCCCATTTCAGGCCGTTTCCGGGCCGGAGTGTCGGTACTATCCATGGCTCCGGCCCATTTCAGGCCATTTCCGGGCCGGAGTGTCGGCGGGATCTATGCTTCCGGCCCGTTAAAAGCTAATCTGGGGCTGGAGCTATCATTTGGTTATCAGCACCTGCCCACTATGGGCTATTTACGGGTTGGAACATTGCTTTGGTCAGGCAGGGGGAAAAAAGAATCAATGGTTTTGAGCGGGATATCCGTGAGTCTGGCGAGTTGGGCGTTAGAAGTATGGTAATTGTATTTGAATTCCCGCAACAAATCCGTCATTTGTTGTGCCTGGAGGCTACGGATATCTGCATTTTCGAAGTGGTCCTTGCAGTATTTCCAGACAATGGGAGACAGTTCTTCATCGGGGATATTGACATCTTCCCCGTATCGCAGGGAAACTTCCACTTGGCTTTCTACGTTCTTCAGCAGCCATTGCGTATATTTCCGGGCATTGGTAAACAGCAGTTCCACGGTTTTGAAATCCACAAAACTGGCCGGGTGTATTTTCCCATTGAAAGCACTGGCTCCTGATGGTATCGTCAGCGATGATGATTTTAATAAACTGCGTTTCTCCCTCTTCGACAGTTGGTCGCCTGGAGTGCTCGGGATCAAGGAAACGATGGGATTGAAGTATAGAAAGGAACTGGTCCATGAGTTACTCATAATGTTTACATCGCTCCTGACGGCGTATGGGTTCCGGAGGATATAGGCCAGTTCATCCCGGAATTGTTTGAGGGACGTAATCTCTTTCTTGTCAACTGACAGCATGCGAATCGTTTTCCCTTTCCCATGTCGCGAAAGGTATACGTCCAAGAGATGTTGAAACCGTCTGAAGAAGATAAATGCAGACCGTTCCGCTGACCGGATCAGCCAATGAAAATGATTGCTCATAATGGCATAGGCCAGGATGGTCACGTTGGTTTCTTTCGCTGCAATGGCCATGTAGCTGACGGCGACATTCAGGGATTCTTCGTCAGGAATGATGAGGCCGTTTTCCGGCGGCTTCGTATACAAATGCCAGAACGATGCCCCGGGATGACTCCGGACTTGATCCCACCATATTCTTTCTTCATCCCTCGTATACAATCTTCCCATTACTCTTAATTTTGGTCTTTACAAAAATAGGTACTTCCCGAGATAAATACATGAATAAAGGGCCCC